>Ga0315533_1000094_pt1 | contig 83100 bp, 94 predicted proteins | sample SalMarSW160130MG_FD_203081 | JGI IMG/M metagenome (GOLD analysis project Ga0315533, IMG submission 203081) | Salt marsh sediment microbial communities from the Plum Island Ecosystem LTER, Massachusetts, United States - Salt Marsh Sediment SW1601-30 ...
TGGATAAATCTTTGATATTTGATTATTGCATAGAGGTTATTTGTCCAATTATAATGGTAACTCTCCTATGTCTTTGTTAAACCAAGCATAAACCGTCAGGTTGAAACTGGACTTGACGAGGTCTGATTTGGAACAATCCAGATCGAATTTATCCATACAGAGTATGTTTCGAACCAACTGTCAGGAAATTTTCTAATCCTATTGCAATGAGTGATATTTTGGATTTGCGAGATAAAGGAAGGATTTGGGCCTTTGATTTAGGAGCTATTACAAAAAAATCCCACCACCCAATCACTGCCAATGAGGGGAAAGATTTAATTCGCCTCTTATTAAGGAACAACCCCATTTTCATAGAACCAGGTGTAACCCCTCAACCCTATGTTCCCTCCCAGATTAATCCTTTGCCCTTGAGTTTTGAGTGTGATAGAAGAGGACGTTTGCGATATGAAGGATACCTTAGCGCATGGTTTATGAAAGCTTTTGCACATGGGAGATTAAAAGAAACCATCGGGGATTACAGAGATTTTTTAAACTTTGTGCCTACATCATTCAACAAAGTAATGGATATATTTCTCACTCATGTAACAACAATTGATTCCGTAGATATCCTGCATAAGTTTACTTGCATGGAACTGAAAACAGGTAATGTTGGGGAAGACAACCTAAATCAGATCATAAGGTATGAAAATTGGCTGATTAGGAAACTGGTTGATGGGGATTCTGAAATGATACAAAGCATTCTTGTGGGTTTTGATTTCGATGAAAAAGTAATTGATTATTGCAAAAAGAGAAAAGCAATAGACGAAAAGACTGTAAGACTCATCAAGTATAAGGTTAACTCTGAGGAAAATGATTTAGTATTGGAGGAAATCAATTTCTAATCGAAACAATAGGAAGTGTCAACATGCTTGATAGGATAGTAGTTAAAGAGTTTTTAGAGGGTAAATTGGAAAGTGTTAAAATACCGAAGGATATTTCTATCGAAATCCTCGTAGAAACTTTCTGTAAATATGTTGAGGATGACTATTACGAATGGCTTAAAGATAACTTCAAATCATTCTTTGATCACGGAAATCCACAATGGGATTGGATTAGAGAAAGGATTGATCATTATTCAAAAGATGATCCGTTATGGGATAATAGAGAACCAAACCCTTAAATTTAACATCCCCAATATCCTTTGATTCATCAGTCAGGATAATGCGGTTATGTCTTCGTTCTTTTATTTTTCGCCATTCTTCCCCCATTGAGTCCAGCACCGAATCCAATTTTTTATTCCACTGCTTTGAGTTCTTGCAGCATATAGCTCCCCTCCTGGGGGGAGAGGGTTAGATTGAAGGGGGGCGACAGAATTCTCACCCTCTCCTTGGTCCTCCCCCATCAAGGGGGAGGGAAGATATTTTGGCTGCCCTGCTCTGTACTACAATTTTGCCTGAACTTGTTTTTTTTTTTTTGACAAAGTTCCTCAGGTAGGCTTAGGCAGAGGATTTCTACCGCACTTTAGTGCGGGTTCAGAGCCTTTAGGCCCTTCTTATTAAGGGCTAAAGCCCTCTCTACCCCCCGCTTTAGCGGGGGTAGAAGAACACCTGAAGCGTTGAGTAGTTTTTTGTCTGTGAAATCCGTGAAATCTGTGCCCCTTGTCTGGTTGCGGTTTTGCCGCGCTGTGAAAATCTGCGTTCATTTGCGGTTTAGGCGTATTTTGGGCTTCGAATTTCAAAGCAGCAAGGTCTATCCTGGATATACAATAAACACGGAAATAACAAGGGACTCCGAGAGAAAGTCCCCCTTAAAAATGAAGTGCTGTTTTTGTAAGTCATTGATGTTTCAGCGGATTCGGTGTCATTCGGTGTTTTCCCGCATAATGTGAGTTTGTTTTTCGGCCCAAAAAATTGACATAAATTTCAAGAAGTTGCCTTATGAAGCCAGCTCGAGAGGATGTTACTACTGGGGCCACTAAATAGATTACCCATCATTGCGGTGAGCCGTAGCCCCGAATGAAGTGAGGGGGCAGCGAAGCAATCCAAACCTCTGAACAGAGGTTTAGACTATGAGATTGCTTTCGGCCATTTCCCTCGCTTACGCTCGGGGCAAGCCTCGCAATGACCAATGAAATACCAATGTGCAAACTATAATGTGACCTGAGTAATATGAACATCAAGGAAAATAGGCTTGAAGGGGCTGGGGTTACATATCGGGAATCGCCAAATCACGGCGGCCCCTTTGGCCCGGGCCTTCCGGATACCATAATCATCCACTTCACCGCCGGGGAATCAGCCCAAGCCTCCGTCGATTGGCTCTGTAACCCAAAATCAAAGGCCTCCGCTCACTTAGTAGTTGGCCAAGATGGATCGATCACCCAACTTGTTTCTTTCGACACAATAGCTTGGCATGCGGGAAAGAGCACCTATGGAGAGCGCGTTGGATTCAACAAGTATGCAATCGGCGTCGAGATCGATAACGCTGGACGGCTGAAGAAAAATGGTAATAGATACACGGCTTGGTTCGGCCAGGCCTACCCGGAAGAGGAAGTGGTGGAGGCCGTGCAGCGCAACAAATCCCAACCTTCCTACTGGCACCGCTACACAGAGAAGCAGATAACCATCGTCCGCGACCTCTGCATCCTCCTGGTCGACACTTATCCGATTTTCACGATTTTAGGTCACGAGGAGATCGCCCCAGGGCGCAAGGAAGATCCTGGCCCTGCATTTCCCCTGGATGAATTGAGGGAGACGGTGCTCCATTGGGATGGGGAGGATGAGGGCTTAGCGGAACCTCGGTTTGTGCACAACCCAGGCATTGTAACCGCATCAAAACTCAATATTCGCACTTCGCCTATGCGCAGTTCCCCTACAGTTGCGCCGCCCTTGTTACGAGGCACTATCGTGGACATTGTGCAGGAAAGCAATGGTTGGTATGAGGTGCAAGTCCACCTCCGGGGTTGGGTCAAAAAGGATTACATAACCCGATCTATTCATAAATTAGGGTGAGGATCTCCGATACTCATAGGTTTCTATTGTAAGGACTCCGCCTTAGCGGAGTCCGAAGGAAGCGGACAGACATAAATGTCCCTCCCTACGGGATGACCGGATAACCTCTGGATAACTGGGTCATCATTAGTTTATGAATAATTCGGGATAAAGACCTAAGCTGAGTTATTCATAAGCCTAAGCGAGCGGTTAGATGCCCTCATCTGACTGCCAGTCCAGCTATCAAATGGCCTCACCTGATGGCCAGGGGGCGGTGGCAGAATCGGGGTTCTGCCACCTCGCTTTGGGAAAGATGGATTACATTTCCATAAGCTTGAAAGGAGACCGAAGATGGCAGACAAAGATAGTATTCAAGAACTCCACAATTATCATCTAAATATTCCTCTGCAGAGTGAGCCGTTTGGGTTGCGCGGCTCAAACTCGTTGGACTGGGGAATGAAAAACCGGCTGTCGAATATATTTCGTCCGGAGACAGGTCGCACGGTGATGTTGGCCATCGACCATGGATATTTTCTCGGGCCCACTACGGGGCTGGAGCGGGTCGATGTGACCATTGTGCCACTGCTCCCTTATGCCGACACCCTAATGTGCACCCGTGGCATATTACGCTCAACCATACCCCCAACCCTCACCAGGGGGATCGTCCTCAGAGCAAGCGGTGGTCCAAGCATACTTAAAGAGCTCTCCAATGAGGAGATCGCCGTCGACATCGAGGATGCCATCAGGCTGAATGTCGCCGCCCTGGCAGTTCAGGTGTTTGTGGGGGGGGAGTATGAGACCAAATCCATCCACAATCTAACGCGGTTGGTGGACCTAGGTAACCGGTATGGCATACCTGTCCTCGGCGTTACGGCAGTAGGCAAGGAGATGGTGCGGGACGCCAAATATATGAGGTTGGCCACCAGGATCTGTGCCGAACTGGGGGCGTCGTATGTTAAGACCTATTATGTTGCCGATGGTTTCGAAACGGTAACGGCATCCTGCCCTGTCCCTATCGTTATCGCCGGCGGAAAGAAGATTCCGGAACTGGAGGCCTTGAAGATGGCCTACAATGCGATCCAACAGGGCGCCGCCGGGGTCGATATGGGGCGAAATGTTTTCCAATCCGCATCCCCAGTGGCCATGATTCAAGCGGTGGGGAAGGTCGTTCACGAGAACAAATCCCCCGAGGAAGCCTACGAGGTCTATCAGGCCCTGAGGAGAACTTAGCGACCGCAGGAAGCTAAGCTCATAGTGTAGGAATCTCCTTTTTTAGACAGGATTGACAGGATGAACAGGATAAATAAAAATCCCGTAAATCCCGTTATCCTGTCAGAAAAGTCCGCTCGAAGGGGTAATTTCAAAATAGGACAGACTGCCTATGCCAGCCAACAAAGCCGTCAGTCTCCTGCGCGCATCCTCGCCGACCATCAGTGTGGGGATCCTGTCAGCCGATTTAATGCATCTGGGCTCTGAGTTGGCCTTGCTCGAAGGGACGGATCTAAAAGCGATTCATTTTGATGTTATGGATGGATGTTTTGTCCCGATGATGACGGTGGGGCCTCTTTTTATCAAGGACGTGAAAACCCATCTGCTAAAGGATGTGCACCTGATGGTTCAAGAGCCGGAGGGAAAGGTCGCCGAATATGTCCAGGCCGGCGCGGATCTGATCACCCTCCATCTGAAATCAAGCAAGGATCTCCGACCCGTCCTGCGGGAGCTGGGAAAGATGGAGAACCAAAATGATCCGCAGAGGGGACTAATCCGAGGTGTAGCCATTTGCCCGGGCACACCGGTGGAGCGGCTGGAGCCATTGCTCGATTATGTGGAGATGATCCTCGTCTTAGCTGTAGACCTTAAGGCAATTGGACGGGGTTTCATCGAGTCCACAGGGGAGAGATTTGCCCAAGTGAAGAAGCTTATCTCCGCGGCAAAGAGGGACATTCTCCTCTGCATCGATGGGGGCGTTAAACGGGAGAACATCTTTAAGATCGCCGAGCTCGGCCCGGACATCGTGGTCAGCGGAAACGCCATATTCGCCGGAGGAAACCCAGTGGAAAACCTCCGGTTTATGCTCAACGCCCTGAGATCACCAGCCAATAGGAGTTTTGATGGAAAACAAATGGTCAGCAGCCGAGGCATCTGAATTTATCGCTAAATACGGGGAAGAGTGGGGGGAGGATCTGGCCCTGCGCACCTACTCAAGCAGGTTGATCGGGAGGGAAAGGGAGCTCGTGCTCCACGGAGGGGGGAACACCGCAGTTAAGGGGACATTCACTAACATCTTCGGCCAACCCATACCCGCTATCTATACCAAGGCATCCGGGCACAACCTGGCCCATATCGAACCAGAGGAACATACCGGATTATATCTGGCTTACCTGCAGCGGTTGCAAGGTCTTGCCGAGCTCTCCGAAGAGGCTATGCTTAACGAATTGCTCACCCACCGTCTCTATGCTCAGGGGGCGAGGCCATCAATTGAAACCCTGATGCATACCTTCCTCTCCCCCAAATACAGCGATCACACCCATGCTGACAGTATATTGGCCCTGACCAATCGGCCTGATGGGGGAGAGATAGCCCGGGAGGCACTGGGGGACGAGGTGATCGTCCTGAGCTATACCAGGCCAGGATTCCCATTAGCCAAAGCTGTGGCCGAGGCATTTGCCGCTTCCCCCACAGCCAAGGGGATGGTCTTGCTGAAACATGGCTTGCTTACCTGGGGGGAGACAGCTCGCCAGTCCTATGCGCGGACCATTGAGCTGGTGACCAGGGCAGAGGATTATCTGACTAAGGAGGAAAAAGTGGTTCTCAGGGCGAGAAGGAATACCTCCCTGGCAAGGGCCGCAAAGAGGTATCTGCGGGTGGCCCCCATCCTCAGGGGCACCCTGGCCCTACCCACGGGGAACCCTGACTGGCCTTACCAACGTTTTATCCTGCAACCGCTGATCACCAGAGATGTGCTTGATCTGGTCGATTCCAGCCAAGGGAAGGAGATAGCCTTAACTCCCCCCCTCACCTCCGATCACCTGATTAGAACAAAGCCGCTCCCCCTGTGGATCGATGACCCAGAATATGCCAATGAAAAAAAATTGCGGGAGCAGCTCTCCACGGCCATAGGGAAATATGCCAGGGAATATGATGCCTATTTCCAGCGGAATTCCCCCAGAATGGGGGCGGGACTCCAGCGGTTTGACCTGAGGCCCCGGGTAATCCTTCTGCCGGGATTGGGGGCGATATGCGTTGGTAGGGATGGGAAGGAAGCTGCAATAGTGCGGGACATCACCGCCCAGGCCCTTGCTGTAAAGCTGAAGATCGCCCTTAGGGGAGAGTATGAGGGGTTAAGTGAGGAAGAGTGCTTTGATATGGAGTATTTAAGCCTGCAACAGGCTAAGCTTGACCAAGGGGATAAACTCCCCTTACAGAGCTCGGTGGCCCTGATCACCGGTGCCGCGGGAGCCATCGGCTCCGGGATCTCGCAAGAGCTCCTCAGGAATGGTTGCCAGGTGGCCTTGACGGACTTGGCCGGAGATAACCTCAACTCATTGGTAGATGAGTTGCGGCCAGTTTATGGGGAGCGGGCCATCGGCGTTCCCCTTGATGTCACCGATCCCCAGTCGGTTGCCCAGGGCTTTACTCAGGTGATCGAAGCCTGGGGAGGGATCGATCTAGTGGTGGCCAATGCGGGAGTTGCCTATGTCTCCTCTTTGGCGGAGATGGACCCCAAGGAGTTTCAGAGGCTGGAACGGGTAAATGTGGAAGGGACCCTCCACATCCTCTCCACTGCTGCCCGTCATTTCAGAATTCAGGGAACCGGAGGAGACATCGTCCTGGTATCCACCAAGAATGTCTTTGCCCCAGGAGCAAAATTCGGAGCCTATAGCGCCACCAAGGCAGCGGCACATCAATTGGCCCGCATTGGTAGCCTGGAGCTATCCGAGATTGGCGTGAGGGTCAATATGGTCTCCCCTGATGCCGTATTTGGTTATGGCAAGCGTAAATCTGGACTATGGGCCGAGGTGGGGCCAGATCGCATGCGGGCCAGAGGTCTTGACGAGAAGGGCCTGGAGGAACATTATCGCAACCGTAATCTGCTTAAGGCTAAGATAACGGCCACCCATGTGGCCAAGGCGGTTCTCTTCTTTGCCACCCATCAGACGCCAACTACCGGGGCCACCATCCCGGTGGACGGTGGTCTCCCCGAGGCAACTCCACGGTAGACCAACGAATGAAGAGACCAGGGCATGAGAGAGAGGGCCAGAGCCATCAGATGGGTTGGCCTCTTGCAAATTGGAAGATAAGATTTTCTCTATAGAAAGGGGGTAAAGATGTTGCGCAGGTATCATCGGCTTTTCTGGGGCGGCCTTTTACTCGCCAACCTAATGCTCCCGGCATACCTCTGCTCCGAGCCACTGCCGCCAGCTACATTCTCCATTGTAGCCTATGACTCCATAGCCCAGGAATGGGGTGTGGCGGTGGAGTCCAAGTTCCTCGCTGTAGGAGCGGTAGTTCCCTGGGCCCAGGCTGGAGTGGGGGCAATAGCCACTCAGGCCTGGGGCAACACCACCTACGGACCAAAGGGCTTTATCCTTCTGAGAATGGGTATACCTGCCCAGAAGGTTGTGGAGATCCTCACCTCTCAGGATCAGGATCGTGATCAGCGCCAATTGGGCATTGTCGATGCTCAGGGACGGGCGGCGGCCTGGACAGGCGATGGTTGCTTAAGTTGGGCAGGCCATATCGTAGGCAAGGGGTTCACTGTGCAGGGGAATATCCTGGCTGGAGAGCAAGTGGTGGAGAAAATGGCTGAATCCTTCCGTACCTCAAAGGGGACCCTGGGGAGGAGGCTCATTGCTGCCTTGTGCGCCGGCCAAGAGGCTGGTGGCGATAAACGGGGGAGACAATCGGCTGCCCTTTTAGTTGTGCGCAAAGGAGGAGGTTATTCAGGTTTCAACGACCGGTTTATTGACCTGCGGATTGATGACTATCCCCATCCGATTGAGGAGTTGGAGCGGCTCTATAACCTCCATGAACAGACATTTCAGGGTGGGGCCTATGTGCGGTTAGGGATAGAGGCTTTGCAGAAAGGCAAAAAGGAGAAGGCCAACAGGGCACTGGATCGGGCCATATCTCTCAGCAAAAAGTACCCCGGAAATGCCAACCTGCTCAACGGGGTTGCCTGGGAGCTGGCCATCAACGACTTCCGCTTGGACGATGCCCTCAGATTGGCACAAAAGGCAACGCAACTTGCCCCGCAAGATGGGAACATCTGGGATACGCTGGGCGAGGTCTATGCGCGACTGGGCAACTATCCAGAGGCCATCAAAGCTGAAAAGAAGGCCATATCCTTAAGCGGGGGCAATAAGGAATTCCAGAAGAAGTTAGAGAGATGGCAGGGAAAGCTGCGGAAGTAGTTCGGAACAAATAGTTCATTAGAACCAATGCGTCGGTCGTGAATCTCCCCTGCCCACCTGAAAGCTTCTGATTTCTTAACGAAACATATCGAATTTTCTAAGAAATTCCAATGGGTCAGGGAACTTCTGCAACCCCAACCTTAGGTCGGGATTCAAGGGTAACAGCAAAGCGATCGGAACCTCTATCCCGATCTATTCATAAAATTCCAACGGCGCTGTGTAATCTGCTGTTACCTCGAATGTTGGGGATAATCCCACCCCCAAGGCGAGGTGGCAGAACCCCGATTCTGCCACCGTTCCCCGTGCCGTCAGGTAAGGGTTTCTGATCGCTCAATCATTGATGGCTCGGATGATCTGAGCAGGAACTTACGAATAATCAGGCTTAGAAAAAGGATTCTACCTTTTAAAATAAGCAAATATTTAACGGAGTGGATTCTACGATTCGAAGCTTCACCCAGTTTTAATGGCAACCCTCGTCGGTTAACCCACCCCGGGGCGGGAAGGCAAAGCTGCGCAGGCCAAGGAGGTATTAATGTTTGACAGAAAAACCTATGGTCAAATGAGAAGAGCAGGTATGAAGGTTGGACTCTCTAAAGCCAAGCTGTCCAAAGCTATGTTGGAGATCCTCTTAAAACTTCCTGTAGGAACCCCTAACCTCAAGGAGGCCATAGTCTACAATATGGGCTGGCTGGGCCAAATGTCTGCTACCCGCGATATCAACGAAGCTTGGAATCAAGCGAAGAGGGCGGCAGCAAAGCTCTATCCTCAGAAATTCATTCTTGATGGCCGAAAAGTGCTTCACTGGAATGATGGATCCGTAGAGCTATTAGACAAAAAAATATCAATAGCAAATTTCAAAAAGCTCAACGAGCTGGCTGAAATTGAGGATTGTAGCGTGAACAAACTAATATCGAAGCTCATCAAATCTTACGAAAAGAGAAAGGGCTAAAAATGGAGACGCATCTAATAGGCATCCCACTAAGAGGTTATAAAGGTCAAACCTCTAAATACTAAGACATTTCCAGATTCTCTGATTCATCAGTCAGGATGATAAGCTCAGGTATTCACTCCACATTCCTTCAAACCGCGATAGCGGACAGACCATAACTCGGCCCCTCCTCTTGCAGAAGCGGAAACGCTCCCCCTCCAACTTGAATGTATCCAGGAAAAAGCCACCAATCAGCTCGAAAGATAAAAGGGTTGACTTTTTTGGAGGTGACCTATATTTTCCCTTTAGGAGGAGGAATAGAATGGAAATCCTACAGGTAAAGGTGTATCCGGCCCCCGTGCTCAGGGAGAGGGCGGAGGAGGTGAAAAATATCGGCGCGGATACGAAGTCCCTTGTAGAGAATATGACCGAAACTATGTATACCTACAAGGGGATTGGGTTGGCTGCCCCTCAGGTGGGCATCTCCCAAAGGGTGATTACCTTTGATGTGGGCGAGGGACTGGTGAGTCTGATAAATCCTTTTATCCTGGAAGAGGAAGGGGAGGAGGTCTTTGAGGAGGGTTGCCTTAGCCTCCCCGGCATAAGAACGGATGTAAAAAGGGCCAAGAAGATATTGGTAAGGGGAGTAGACCTCGATGGGAAGGAGAGGGAGCTGGAGGTGGGAGGGCTTTTGGCGCGGGTCATTCTCCATGAGGTTGACCATCTTAACGGCACCCTGATTATAGACAGGGTCTCCACCATCCGCCGGCGGCTCTTAGAGGGAAAGATAAGGAAATTGCGTAAAAAGGGGGACTGGGGAGAATGAGGGAGGCGATGCTCTATGAGAGGCTGGAAGACGGGAAAGTGAGATGCAACCTCTGTCCCCATCGTTGCCTCATCGAACCATCCCAGAAGGGGATATGTGGGGTAAGGGAGAACAGGGAAGGGACCCTCTACTCCTTAGTCTATGAGAAGGCCATCTCTTGGAATGTCGATCCGATAGAGAAGAAACCCCTCTTCCATCTCTTCCCTGGCTCCCGTTCCCTCTCCGTGGCTACTGTAGGCTGTAACTTCAGATGCAGCTTCTGTCAGAACTACAACATCTCCCAGATGCCCGTTGATGAAGGAAAGATCACCGGCTACCAGATAACCCCTCAAGAATTCGTCGAGATGGCCCTAAAATACGATTGCAAGAGCATAGCCTATACCTACACCGAACCCACCATATTCTTCGAATACGCTTACGAAACGGCAAAGATAAGCAAAGAGGCCGGGCTAAAAAACATCTTTGTCACCAATGGGTATATGACCAAAGAAGCCCTAAAAAAGATAGGCCCGTTCTTAGATGCGGCCAATGTAGATCTGAAATCCTTTAAGGAGGAGTTCTACCACAAGCAGGTAGGGGCAAAACTTGGTCCCGTATTGGATAGCCTGCGCCAGCTTAAGGAGATGGGGGTCTGGGTGGAGGTAACCACCCTAATCATCCCCACCCTCAATGACTCCTCCCAGGAGCTGGAGGAAATCGCCAAATTTGTCCTCAGCTTGGGGGAGGAAACGCCCTGGCACATCAGCGCCTTCTACCCTGCCTACAAACTTAAGGACCTGCCTCCCACCCCCGCCTCCACCCTGAAGAGGGCCCGCCAGATAGGGTTGGAGACGGGCCTCAGATATGTCTATACAGGGAATATCCCCGGAGAGGAGGGGGAGAATACTTACTGTTACCAGTGCAAGAAGAGGCTCATCCACCGCTGGGGATTTACCGTGCTGGAGAACCTAATAAAGGATGCACACTGCCCCTTCTGCGGGGCCAAGATAGATGGGGTCGGGATGTAGATCAACCATTTGAATATAATATAAAGCTATCTCTCCATCATAGAGGACCAATTTAAAAAATTATAAATGAGTTTCGAGGCATTGGAAGCCCAAATCATACAGGGCGGCAGAGTCGAAGCCAAATAAATACCAGGAGTTACCCGGATTTCACTGAGTCTTTGGAACACGAATGAATAAGAAAACTCTTATTTGCCATAGAATTTCCTGTTGAGGTGGCAGAACCCCGATTCTGCCACCATTTCCCCTTGCCGCCAGATGAGGGCATCTGACGGCTCTTGTAAGAAGGGGGTCACACCTTCACTCTTGACTTTCCGATATCTTAGGTTATAACAAGCATCAACTGGCCTTCCACTTGCAAAAAATCAAAAACAAAGATATGGCTCCTTTCCAATCCTTAGGAGGGATAAGTCCTGAGAAAAAGCCCTTGGGAAAATAGGGAGTTCGCCAAACTTAGTTTGTCCCAGATGGACAATAGGTTCACCCCCCACACAAGCCAGGAAGTTGATTTCCTGGAATGGGAACTCGGGATAAAACCAGGGAAAAGGATAATAGATTTGGGCTGTGGCGCGGGAAGGCACTCTATTGAACTTGCCAAACGTGGATATGATGTTGTTGGTATCGATATTTCAGCGCCTATGCTTGCAGAAGCCAAGAAAAGGGCCAGAAAGCCTGGAGTAACCATTGGGTTTTATCAGGCAGACCTCTCTCAGCTTGAGCGCCTGTTTAAGAAGGGGGAACTGTTTTCCGGGGCAATATGTCTCTGTGAGTCGGGCTTTGGTGTATTAGGGGGTTGGGAGGAAGATCTTCATTTTCTCAAGTGCGTGCATAGGTTACTGAAGGTTGGAGAAAAGCTAATTCTTACTACCTTCAACGGGTTAAGAAAATACAGGAGATATAAACCAAAACATCCTTTTGATTACATCAATGGTATCGTCCATTGGCGGGCACAACTCAACGATAGTTTATTCAAAGAAGACCACAGGGTGTATATCCCCTCGGAATTGACTATGATGTTCCGCTTAGCCGGATTTTCTCAGATTAAGGTTTATGGTTGTTCACCTGGCCATTTTGCCCAACAAGGGTTAGGGATTGATGATATCGAGATGATGATGATAGGGGAAAGAGATGACTCTCACAGCGGATCTTAAGGGCCATTAAGCAAATAGGGAGAGCAAATTTGGTCGGATAGAGCAGGGCATTGGCATCTAAAGCAGTTTCCTCCCCCTTGATGGGGGAGAACTAAGAAGTTTGACGTCTTTCCATAAACTTAAAGGGGGGCGCCTGCGGGCGTCCCCCTTTTCCTTAAGCCTCACACCTCTTGAGGAGTTGCTCCCATTTGTTGTCCACATTAGCCTGCAGCTCATCGATGATGTGCCTGTTTTCCTCCTTTAGCAGGTGCCTGAACCTCCCTTGCCTTCCTATCCAATCGGTGATTGGCCTCTTCTCCTTGGGCTTATAAGTTAGCCTCCAGGTGCCATTCTCCACCTCAAAGAGAGGCCAGAAGCAGGTCTCCACCGCCAATCTGGCCATCTCTATCGATTCATTATCCTTGAACCTCCATCCCCGGGGGCAAGGAGTCAACACATTGATGAAGGAAGGCCCATTTACGGAGAGGGCCTTCTGCACCTTGGCCATAAAGTCCCGCCAATTGGAGGGGACAGCCTGGGCAACATAGGGGATGTCGTGGGCAGCCAGTACCGCGGTTAGATCCTTCCTGAACTCCCTCTTGCCAGGGATTTTCTTCCCTGCTGGACTGGTGGAGGTGGCCGCTCCATAAGGGGTAGCCCCAGATCTCTGGATGCCTGTGTTCATATAGGCCTCATTGTCATAACAGATGTAAAGCATGTCATGGCCTCTCTCCATCGCCCCGGAGAGGGCCTGGATGCCGATGTCATAGGTTCCCCCATCACCACCAAAGGCAATGAACTTTATCTCCCGATCTATCTTCCCCTGTCGCTTCAGGGCTTGATAGGCAGCCTCAACTCCACTGATGGTTGAGGCCACATTCTCAAATGCGTTATGGATAAACGGAACCCTCCAAGCGGTATACGGATATATGGTGGTAACCACCTCCATACAGCCGGTGGCGCATCCGGCCACTACCGGCCCGTCTGCAGCCAGAAGGACCTGTCTGATGGCCGTGCTGGCTGCACAGCCCGCACAAGCCCGGTGTCCACCCGATAACAGATCTCTTTTGTGCGATAACTCCTTCAGACTTAAAGCCATTTTGGGCCTCCTATCCTCTGACTCCCAAGTAGTTGATCCTCTCCTGCACCTTCCCCATTTTCATCACCTCCTGCAGATCGGAGAAGACCTCTTCTATCTCCTCTACGCTCAAATTCCTCCCCCCTAAGCCATAGATGTAGTTTAAGACCTCAAAGGATAGATCTGAACCATAGAGGGTAGATCTCACCTCGGTGAAAAGGGGACCACCAAAACCACCAAAGGAGTGGGATCTATCGAAGACAGCCAAAACCTTGACCCCCTTTAAGGCCGCAAGGAGTTCCTCCTTGGGGAAAGGTCGGAAGACCCGCAACTTAATGAGCCCCACTTTCTCTCCCCCCTTCCTTAAACCATCTACGGCCTCCTTCACCGTGCCGGCAGTGGAACCCAAAGCTATAATCGCCCGTTCCGCCCCCTCCATCTGATACTCCTCAAAGAGTTCATAACCGCGTCCGGACAGCTTCTTAAACTCCCTGCCCACCTCCAGTATTACCCTTTTGGCCTGCTCCATAGCTAAGACCTGCTGTCTTTTGTGCTCGAAGTAATAGTCAGGGAGGTCTAAAGGGCCAAAGGTGACTGGATGATCAACATCCAAGAGAGTGTGTTCAGGATTATACTCCCCTACAAAACTCTGAACCTGTTGGTCATTAAGGATATCCATCCGCTCTAAGGTGTGGCTGAGAATAAAGCCATCGGAGGTCACCATAACTGGAAGAAGAACATCCCTGTTCTCCGCTATCTTCACCCCCTGAATGAGGTTGTCATAGACCTCCTGGGAGTTCTCCGAGTGGAGCTGGATCCAACCTGTATCCCTCCCTCCCATTGAATCGGAATGGTCACAGTGGATATTGATGGGGGCGGAGAGCGCCCGATTGACCAGGGTCATCACTATAGGCAAGCGGTTTGAGGCGGCGATATAGACCACCTCCCACATCAGGGCAAAGCCATTCGCCGAGGTGGCCGTCATCACCCTGGCCCCAGCGGCAGAGGCTCCCACAGCAGCGCTCATCGCGCTATGTTCAGACTCCACCAGCACAAATTCGGTGTCCACATCTCCATCCGCTACCGCATCGGCGAACTTGTGCATTAGCTCGGTCTGGGGGGTAATGGGAAAGGCGGGGACCACATCCGGTCGGAGCTGAATCATTGCCGTGCCTGCGGCCTCGTTTCCCGTTAAGGCCACTATCCTTCCCATCTTATTCTCCTTTTTCACTTTGCAGTTTGCTCTCTAAGACCATCTCAATGGCCTTCACTTTGGGAGGGCACTCCTGGGCACAGATCCCACATCCCTTGCAATGATCTAAGTCTATCCCCGTCATCTTCCCCCCCTCAACCATTATCGCGGAATCGGGACAGTAGATCCAGCAGAAAAGACAGTGTATACACTTCCCCTCGTCCCAAACTGGCCGATAAGTCCTCCAAGAACCCGTCTGGTAATCCTCTGCGTTTCCAGCATCGAGGATAAGCCCCCCGATAGGTATCTCCTTCCATCCCTTTAACTCACTCATTCCTCCTTCACCTCCTCATAGGCTCTCTTTATAGCTCGAATGTTCCCTTCGGTAATCCGCTGATCGAACTTCTTGCCGAACTTCCTTCTGATATCCTCATAGATGGTCTCCGACCTAAGCAGTCCAGTGGCCCGGATAAAGGCCCCAATCATGGGGGTGTTGGGAATTGCCTTGCCGATTTCCCTGATGGAAATGCCACTAGCATCAACGGTATAGACCTTTCGCCCAGAGATGTTTAGCTTCTGACGAATCCAGGAGGGATCATGGGGAGTGTTGACCAAAAGAACCCCATCCTCCCTCAGGCCCTCACACACATCCACTACCTCCAAGAGGGTGGTATCCAGGACAATCACCACCTGGGGATTGGCTACCTCACAGTGAACCTTAATTGGTTTATCGTCAATTCTGGTAAACCCTTTCATCGGCGCCCCCATCCTCTCTGGGCCATACTCCGGGAACCCTTGGCTATACTTGCCTTCCCCTATGGCTGCCTCGGCCAGGAAGAGGGCCCCGGTCTTGGCTCCTTGTCCTCCTCGTCCGTGCCATCTGATTTCGATCATCTCACCTCCTCCTATTTGTGAAAAATTTAACAAACTCGAAATCAAAAGTCAAGTTATAAAATCCTTACATCTGGGTTCTCCCCTCTATGGCCTTGCTCAAGGTGATGCGGTCTGCATATTCTAACTCCCCCCCCATAGGGATGCCCCTGGCTATGCGGGTTACCCTTATCCCCAACTGCTTAATGAACTTGGAGAGATAAAGGGCAGTGGCCTCCCCCTCGGTTGTGGGATTGGTAGCGATAATCACCTCTTTGACCCCCTCTCTGAGCCTCTCTTCCAGTTCCCTCACCCGCAGCTCCTCCGGCCCCACCCCATCTAAGGGGGAGATCACTCCACCCAAGACATGGAAGAGCCCATTGTATCCTCCGGCCTGATCGATGGTAAGCACATCCTTTGGCTCCTCCACCACACAGATAATTGAGCGGTTCCTTTGAGGGTCAGTACAGACGGGACAGGGGTCCTCCTCGGTGAGGTTAAAGCAGATTGAACACAATTTAACTTTTTCCTTTACCCCCCTTATGGCTTCCGCCAAGGAGAAAACATCCTCTTTAGGTAGATTGAGGATGTGATAGGCCATCCTCTGGGCTGTTTTCCTCCCTATGCCCGGAAACTTGGAGAGTTTTCCCACTAACTCCTCTATGCTTCTTAGGGTTGAAGACATCTGTCACCCCTTTGTTCTAAGCCACCAAATCGTAATCCGATGAAATAGGACGAAAACCCCGACAAAAACCTCCCAAAAAAACTTCATCCCAATAAAAGAAGGAGGGGGGGGGGAGTCAAGCCAGAAAATGGGCGGGCCAGTATAGGGCTAAAGCTCCGAAGGGGTGACCCTAGCTAAAGCTGGGTAGAAAGGTTCCACCACGCATTAGTGCTGGGTTATTGCCAAGGGTAATCTGAGGTTAGGATTTGGCTGCTGCTTGACCATCCTATGCTAGAGACTTATCAGATCTTCTTTTTGACAAGGTTCCCCAGGTAGGCTTGGGTAGCCAATTTCTACCGCACTTTAGTGCGGGTTCAGGGCCTTTAGGCCCTTCTTTTTAGGGGCTAAAGCAGGGTAGAAGTGTGGGGTGGGGGGCAACGGGCCAAGATGATTTTTGGGCCGCGGCTGCGCTATAGTTTATCTCTGCTTGCTGGCCAAATTGACCTTGGAGCATTGAGGGGTAGGAAAGTGCAATGGGGAAAAACGGCAAGAGGCCTTCAGGAAGGAAAACTTTTAAAAACAAGGCAAATAGTTAGGTCGGCACCTGAAAGTTTGAAACTTGCCCCCCTTGGCCGAGGGCCTGACCAGAAAAATGGGGGACATTCAGGAAATCAGAGGAATGAGACCTCAGTATTCCCTCCATCTGGAATTGATGGCCAAAAGCAGCCCCACCATAATCATATCCACTATTATGGCGGAACCGCCATAGCTGAGGAAGGGAAGGGGAAGGCCGGTGATAGGCATCATCCCTAAGGTCATCCCCACATTTACCCCAACCTGGATGATAAATACGCTTGCTATCCCCACCGCCACCAGGCTGGAGAAGGGATTTTTTGCTCGATAGGCAATCTTCAGCGCTCCCCACAAAAGGATAAGGTAGAGGCCCAAGATGAGGAGGCATCCCCAGAGTCCCAACTCCTCGCCAGCCACGGAGAAGATGAAGTCGGTGTGCTGGGCGGGAAGGAAGGAAAGCTTGGCCTGGGTCCCCTGCATAAACCCCTTCCCCCAAATGCCCCCTGAGCCAACGGCTATCTTCGATTGGATGATCTGGTAACCGGCCCGGAAAGGATCCCTGGCCGGGTTGAGGAAGGCTATCACCCTCTGTCTCTGATACCCCTGGAGGTGCGACCAGATTAAGGGGGTCAAGACTCCCACCGCTAGGTTGGCCAAGAGGATTCCTACCTTGGTCAGCAGGGACTGAGAGGAATGGATAAGGAGAACGATGAGCAGGGTGAGAAAAGCACCCCAAGCCAGCCAATGGGAGGCAGAGACTAAACTCAGGGCAACGGAGTAGAGGAAGAAGAGGTTGCGCGGGTCCATCCCCGCCCACCAGAGCATCGGAAGGGGAAGGATAAGCAAGAGGAGTGCTGTCCCCAGGTCTGGTTCCTTTAAGATGATCAGGGCAGGTAGGACCACCAAGAGAAGGGGGGGTCCAAAACCCTTCAGGTGAGTCAGGTCTATCCTCTGCGCAGAAAGGTAGCGGGCAAGCCCCAAGATGAGGGCTAATTTGGCTAACTCCGAAGGCTGGAGGTTGAAGGGACCCAGCTCTATCCAGCGTCCTCCCCCTCTGGCCAGGAGGAAGACCAAAAGGAGGAGAACGGCGAAATAATAGATGTAGCTAAGGGCAAGGTGAAACCGCGGAGGTATGTTATAGGTGGCCACCAGGAGGATCAAGCCTATGCCTATCCAGACAAGCTGCTTGAGGGCAAACTGCGGCGCCTGACCTGGCGGTATGGGGTGAATGGTGCTGCTGTAGATTAGAGCCAATCCTATCCCCACCAGGAGGAGAAGGGGAAGGAAGATCTTCAGGTCAAAACCCTTCATTCTCCCTCTCCTTCAGGTAGAAACCAATGATCCCGCCGGCTAAGGGGGCGGCCGTTGCCCCTCCATGTCCTCCATTCTCTAACAGCACGGCGACTGTTATCTGAGGGCGGACCGTGGGGGCATAGCCGACAAACCAAGCATGATCGGGGCCATGAGGGTTCTGGGCTGTGCCTGTCTTCCCGGCTACCACAATATCTGGCAGCTGAGCTCTCCGGCCGGTTCCCTCCTCATCATTGACCACCCCCACCAAGGCTTCCCTAATGATCTTCAACACAGAGGGAGAGAAAGGGAGTGGTTGGGGATGATCCACCTCCAATTTCATTACGGAGCCATCTGGGGCCCTTATCGCCCGCACTAAAAAGGGGGTATAGAGCCAACCCCCATTGGCAATTGCGGAGAAGACCACAGCCATCTGAAGAGTGGTAACCAAGGTTTCCCCCTGCCCAATGGCCAGATTCAGGGCCAACCCTGGGGACCACTTTCCCCTCCCATACCTTTGATTAAGGTAGCGCCGGGTGGAAACAAGGCCAGAAACCTCGCCGGGGAGGTCAATACCCTGCCTTCTACCCAACCCACATTTCAGGGCATAACTCGCCAGACCCTCCACCTGCAACATAATCCCTAATTGGTAATGGTATATGTCGCAGGACTGGATGAGGGCCTCCTGCAGATCCAAATTCCCATGGGCTTTCCAACATTTAAATACCCTGTTCCCATACCTAAATGCCCCTGTACAGGGGGTAAGCCTGGTTGACCCCTCCACCAGGTTCTCCTGCATTGCCGCTGCGGCCACCAAGGGTTTGAGAATTGAACCTGGGGGGTAGGTTGCTTGGATGGCTCGATTTAACAAGGGGAAACGGGGGGCATCCTTCAAGGCCGTCCAGGTGCTCTCCTGCGTAACCCCAGAGAGGAGATTGGGATCAAATGACGGGGAACTGTAAAGGGCCAATATCTCCCCATTACGAGGGTCTATGGCCACCACAGAGCCATTTAGGGTATCAGGGAAGTTTTCCTTGATCCACACCTGGAGCCCGAGATCTATGTTCAGGGCGAGTTCAGAACCTATCTGGGGAGGGCGTGGAGGCTTGCCCTCGAGTCTGCCTACCGTCTTACCATAGGCGGTTACCTCCCAATATTCCACTCCATCTCGGCCTTTAAGCTGATTCTCATACTCCTTCTCCAATCCACAGCGGCCGATAACCGAATTGTACCTGTAACCTAAGGGTTTTAGCTTTTTATACTCCCCTGGGGTAAGCTGGCCCACATAGCCCAATAGGTGAGCGGTTGCCTCTCCATAAGGGTAAAACCTCCTTGGTTCCAGCTCGTAGATTACCCCAGAAAGCCCGTGCTCCTGCAGCCAGCAGATGGTGGGAAAATCAACATCCCTCTTCAATCTAACTGGTTCAAAGGGGAGCAGCCCTGGCCTCTGCAACTTCTTACTGAGAGAGCCTGGATTAAGGTGGAGGACCTCGGATAACTCAGGCTTTTTGTTTTTATCGAACTGCGAGGGGATAATAGAGACGGTGTAGGAGGGACGATCCTGAGCGATGACCTTTCCCTGGCGATCCCTTATCTTTCCCCGCGGGGCTTGAATCCTCAGTGCCCTTACCCGGTTGTCTTCGGCCCATTTCCTATACCTCTTTGATTGCAGCCCCTGCAGCCAGATAAGTCTCGAGGAGAGGAGCCCGAAGAGAACCAACACAAACCAGACCGAGGACTTGTACCTATTTTCCCCTTTCCGTTTCCTCTTTCCCCCGGGGTGAGCCAATTATATATCCCTTTTTGGCCTGTCTTTTAATGAGATAGTAAACGATTGCCCCTAAAATAGCCGTGTAAGCCGCTGTGGGCAAGGTTTTGGTAAACAGAGGATACCAAAAGGCCAGGCCAAAGTTGCCTATCTTCCCCATTCCATATCTCAAGATATCATGGAGGGTAACCAGGGAGAAGAGGAAGAGGCCCTTCGATTGTGGGGTCTCTAAGTAGATCTTATCCCCCCAATTCCCCGCCAAAAAGCCGAAGCAAACCTTACTAAAGGAACCAATGCCTAATTGGAGAGGGGCATAGGTCGAGTCAATGGTAAAGCCAAAGACAAAGCCCCAGCCAGCTCCCCATATGGGGCCCTCCTTGAGGGAGATGTAGAAGAGAAGAAGGAGAAGCAGGTCTGGTTTTATCCCCCAGATGGAAAGGAGAGCGGCCACCGTTGATTGCAGGATAGTAGTGAGGAGAAAGAGGAGGAGATATTTACCAATCTTGTAGGCCATAATTAACCTGGCCCCCCTTGGAGGATGAATACCTCCTTGAGAGAGGTAAAATCAATTATGGGTTTCACTTCCACCCCCTTGAGGAGCGCGGACTTCTGGCTGGAGACCTTTTTCACCACCCCCAACTTCAGCCCCGGGGGGAAGATCCCTCCCCATCCTGAAGTGACCACCTTATCGCCCTCCTGGACATCAGCATAGAGCGGAACCCCCTTCAAATAGCATCTCCCCCCATCACACTCCATTATGGAATAGACCTTGCCCCTTTCCACCAAGGAGCTGGCCTTACAGTCCGGGTCCAAGAGGAGAAGCACGGTTGACCTCTTCCTGCCCACCTTAATTACCCTTCCCACTAAGCCATCGGCAGAGATAACCGACTGATTAACCGCTATCCCCTCATCCTCCCCTCCATCTATGATTATGGAATTGGTAGCCCTCTCCGGATCCCTCCCAATGACCTCAGCAGGAACCAACTGGAAGGGAGCTCCCTCCCTGAAATTCAACATCCTCCGCAGTCTCTGATTCTCCTCCTTAAAACCCCTCATCCTTTGCACCTCAAGGGAGAGTTGGGTGTTCATCAGGCGGAGCCTCCTGTTTTCCGCATAGATCTCCCCCATCCTTACCAGGTAGAAGAACAACCTTTGAGCAGGGATGAAGGCCAAGGAGCCAGCCTTGGCCAATTGGATTTTTGCCCTTTGGTTTAAACCCATAAAAACGAGGGAGAAGAGCAAGGTAATGGCAAGGGTTATATACTTTAGGTGAGCAAAGGTAAGTCGGGCTGGGGCCTGCATGTTTTAGAACTTTTCGGCCTCATCTATGAGCATTACAGGGATATCATCCCGGATGGGGTATTTCAACCTACAGTGGTGGCAGATGAGCCAGCCCCCTTGGGGATCATACTCGAGGTCACCCTTACATTTCGGGCAAGCCAAAATCTTGAGAAGCTCATCGTCTAACATTTTCCCTCCAGGTTAACTCATATATGGTCGCAGGGAACTGCTTCGGGAAGTATGTCTAAGCTTGATGAGGGCTTTCTTCTTTATCTGTCTGGCCCTCTCTCGAGAGAGCCCAAACTTTCTCCCAATCTCCTCTAAGGTATGGGGTCTCTCCCCCTCTAATCCATAATATAGCTTGATTATCTCCGCCTCTCGGGGAGCCAAGGTCGCCAATATCCTCTGCAACTCCCTCACCAAACTTTTGTCCATAGTCTCCTTGTCTGGAGGGGGCTGCTTCCTGTTGGGCAAAATGTGCAGGAGGCTACGGTCATCCTCTCCCTCTAAGGGGGCATCTAAAGGAGCGGGGAGGTTCGCTATCTGAATGATCTCTGTGGCCTCATCCTCAGCGATTCCCAGGCCTTCCACCACCTCATCGATCTGAGGGGCCCGGTGTAGCCTTTGTTCAAGCCACCTAGACTTTTTGACGATCTTGCAGAGCTCGCCTATTCTATTTAAGGGAAGCCTAACTATACGGGACTGTTCGGCCAGGGCCTTAAGTATGGCCTGCCTTATCCACCAGACGGCATAGGAGATGAACTTATACCCCTTCGCCGCATCAAATCTCTTGGCAGCCTCTATCAGGCCTATGTTCCCCTCATTAATCAGGTCGAGAAGGGGCATCCCCTGGTTTTGATATTGCTTGGCCACGCTAACCACAAACCTGAGGTTTGACTTTACCAGCTTCTGCAAAGCCTCTTGATCCCCTTCCTTTATCCGCTGGGAGAGGATAACCTCCTCACCTGGGGAGAGAAGGGGGATAGTGTTTACATCCCTCAGATACCTCTCCAATATCTGAGACTCCCTCCTCCTTGCTCTGACCTTCCCTGCCCTGGACATTCCCTACCCTAAATCTTATCCTCTATGGTTTCCTCTATTTTCCCCACTGCCTCATTTAGAGTAATCCCTTCCACCAAACTCATCTCACTGGCCAAAAGGTGTTTGGCCTTTTCCAAGATCGTCTTCTCCGTGGCAGTCAATTTGTCCAAATTTGCCGCTGGATAGAGATCCCTAATTATCTCGGCGATCCGATAGGGATCCCCCTGGCAGAGCTTATCCCGCAGATATTTGGCTCTGCTCTTCCAGTCTCCGGCAAGCTCTGCCGCCGGAGAGAGCAAAGTTCCCCTCATCACTCCCACCTCTGCGATGCTTATCGGCCTCCGCAAACCCTCCAGCCCAATTTGAGAGAGGGGCACATAGGCGCGTGTATTGCTGATAATGAAATCGATCTCCAGGCAGTTTATCTCCTCTCCATCGATCTCCCTTTTGGCTACCGACTTAATGTATCCCCCACCCAACCTCTTATGCACGACCTTGTCACCTGGGGAAAAGAGTTCGCTCATCGATCAGGTCCTTCTTAAGGTTCTAAACTTCATAATAATAAAGTGTAGAGCCATTGTCAAGGAAATGTTTGCCTCACCCCTTAATGATGGGAGACATCACCTAGGTAACATCTGTCTCTGGGCTTCTAAGTTGAACTCCCACAAACAAAAACGAAGCCGTTAGGAAAATTATCCTGACGGCTCCGTTACTTGAGACCTTGGTGACTAATTATGATCCTTCAACTGAGGGTCGCCTTATCATCTTGGGATTAGGCGATTCTCACAGTTTAAAACAAGCGGTAGGCCAATCCCACATGAAGCAGAATTGGTGAGAGCAAAATTGGGGTCAACCCTCAGAAAATAGATTTTTTCGGCCCTCTCACACGACTCCCTGAACTGGCCATCCCAATTGAGGTGCTCTTTCACCTTTTGCGCTACATAGCTCACATTTGTTCCCACAATCCCTCCAAATTCCAATATTGCCAAAGATCACCTGCCCTTGGTTTCCTCACCCTGTAAGGTGATAGAGCGCTCCAGGCCACTCCAGCCGCAAAGGCCTTACCATAAGTGTGTATCCTGCAGGGACAATGAAGATCCCAACAAACCATAACGGCTTGCCCACTACCAGAATAATAGGGCACCCAAGAATGTCAATATCTATTTTCTGAGGGTTGACCTCCACTTACCCAACTATGGTCCCCCCCATCGCGGGCCTTTTCTCAAGGTCGGTATGGTTTTGGCCTTGGAGCCAATGGTAAATATGGGCACCTGGAGGGCGGAGCTTCTCTCCGATGGGTGGACCGCGGTAACCGCTGATAGCAGCCTCTCTGCCCACTTTGAAAACACAATTGCCATCACCACCAATGGCCCCCTTATCTTAAGCCAACCATAGGGAATTTAACGTTTCGGAATTTCTCCTGGTGTCATAATTGGGCTTGACAAGATTAGAGCTTCTGATGTATAGTTAAGATGTAGTTTTAGAAAGACTTACTATATACCAGGAGGCTCAGTATGAAAGACATAAGTGAATTTTGCTGTATTAATCCTGGCTGCTCAGATTACGGAAAAAGAGGGTATGGAAATATCATGGTTCAACAGACATATGAAAAGAATAATCCCATTCGCTTGCTTCAGTGTAAAACCTGTGGCAAACGGTTCTCTGAACGGAGCCACACTGCCCTTTCAGGAAGTCGTCTCCCTTTGGAAAAGGCCATCAGCATCCTGGAGCACTTAGGTGAGGATTGTGGCATCCGCAAGACAGGTCGTTTAGTAGAGGTTTCCAAAGATACTGTTTCTCGGCTACACAGGATAGCAGGCCCTCATGCCAAGGCCCTACATGATGAGTTGGTGCGGGATCTGGCTATAGACGAAGTCCAGTTTGATGAGAAATGGAGTTTTGTGGGGAAAAAAAGAGAAACATCTCAGTGAACAGGAGAAGGCTCAGGGCAATAAGGGCGATCAATGGGATCATGTAGCCTTGGCCAGCAAAGAGAAGCTGGTTGTTTCTCTGGTTCCGGGCAAAAGGACCCAGGAGAACACAAGGAAATTGGTCAAGGACTTCTCTTTACGGGTTAATGGTGGCCAGCCTCCAGCTCTCATGACAGCCGATGAGTACGGGCTTTACCCTAAATGCATCCTGGAAACCTATGGAAAAGAGGTAAGCCCAGAGCCTACCGGAAAGCCTGGACGGCCTAAGAAGCCTTACAAGGTGGCTCCTCCTGATCTTCTCTTTGCCACCGTGTGTAAGAGGCGAGAGAGAGGTAGAGTAGTAAAGGTAGAGATTCGTTTAGTCTTTGGCACCCGAGAGGCCCTTCAGCAGGCACTGCAGGAGTCAACTGTCTCCAAGAAGGTCAATGTTGCTTTCATTGAACGCTATAATGGCACTGATCGGCATCTCAATGCCAGAAAGGCTCGGAAGACCTATGAGTTTTCAAAGAAGGTTGCTGATCATATTCACCCCGTTAGATAATTTCATACCTAACGGGGTGAACCAGAGTTGGCTCTCTGTTAGCTATTACAACTTCTGTTGGGATCACAGGAGCCTCAGGATAAAGGATGAATCTGGTAGTTATCAACACCGTAGTCCAGCAATGGCAGCGGAGATAACAGACCATATCTGGTTTATGGAGGAATTGGCCACCTATCAGGTTGGGATAGGTTGACCTTTCAAGCTCTTACAGGACACCAGGTCCTTCGAACGTAACAACACATCACGGGAGTATCCGATGCTTTGAGCAGCATCAACGAAATTGCGGTGCAAATTGTCAGCAATGTCTATTGCTTCATTAAGGAGTTTCTTGACATCTTTCGGATCAACGCTGTTTTTCATAATCTCCTGACCTTGTAACTAACAGTGAAGGGATAAAGGGACGTCATCCATAGAATTATAAAAAACTACTTTCCCAATACTTCAAATCCTTTTCCTTCGGCCATTTTCTCTCCTTCTTCACAGAGATGCTTATCCGAGGCTGGGAAAGCCTTTGCTTCTCAGCAAGAGCTGTTGCACTCACACCAAGTCCCTCACAGCACAATAGCAAAATCCACTGCAGGCTGGCACCATTTGGGGATGCTTCACCACGTCAATGCATGTTTTGCATGGCATAAAGAAAAAGGTGGCCCCCTCCTGTCAATTTATAATTTTATGCCCCTCTCCCTTATCCAAACCTGCGGCGGCTTAACGGGGCGCGAGTTTACGAGCGTCCGCTGGAGCGATGGGTTAGCCGCTGTGTGGAACGAGTTAGGTTTAGAAGTGACCTCAACGCCTCGTTAACTGAAGCTGAATCATGGAAAGCTTTAGCCACATCTGCATCAAGGACGACTACGTTAGACCCTTCCTCCAACAGTCGCCTGTAATATTTCCCTCGAACGGCTTTTGAGTAGTCAAATTCGTACTCTGGACGTAATTCATCCGGGCCCTTTTTGCGTCTATCCTTCATGTCTTTTCCTTTCATGCGCGGTCGCAATTCGCGCGCTGATGATACGCAAGATTTCTCCTCTCTTTGCATGTGCGACAACAAGCAAGCGGTCGCGAGAGGATAAACCAATGGTTATATAACGATACTCACCGACCGAGTGATCCGGGTCATCAAAGGTAGCCGATAGCGGATCATAGAACACGGTTACCGCTTCCTCAAAAGACACCCCGTGCTTCTTCAAGTTTCGCTTGGCCTTTTCCGGATCCCATTCGAACTGCATAATTTAGTCCTACATCCCTCTTAGATTTTGCACTTAACAACAGGCATCACCGGCGTAGCAGTAAGCCGCGTCCGTTGCATGCCTTGGTTAGGCGAAAATGTTCAATGTCAAGGGCTGGCCTTCGTTAATTTTGACTGGATAAGCCGAAGTATCTCTTCAGGCATTTCTTGAATGTTGCTGAGAATGCACACATCATCTCCTGGAACTTTGCTAATGTTCCGCGAAGCGAGTGCCACAACAGGCTCTGCGGAACCGCATTTGTAACAGGGGCTCCAAGACTTTATCAAGTAGATCGGTGTTCCCACAACGAGCAAATCATCAAAGGACTTGTTTGCCATAATCAATTCCCTATTCTCTCCCTGCAGAGCGACCTGAAATTCAGCCGCTATACAGATTTGACGACGGGATGACCCACAGAAAGACACCCTGCAACCGCGACGCAACCTCAAGAACAGCCACGACAGCGGGGTCGGCTGCAGCAACTCGTTAGGCGCGGTTCAAGATAGCTCGTAGTAGGAATCTTGCCCCAAATGTTTCACGTATCTTTTTACGAGATTTTGTAGGGTGTCCGGCGTGCCTATGCCAATCCAATCATCAATCGAACCCAGGAAGCAATACCTCTGAGCAACAAACACTCGCTTCTCCTTATCGATTAGAACGAATCGAAGCATCGGTGAATAGGATATGAGTTGGGGGAGTAAATCTTGAATGCTTGCATCTCTCGCTCTGGGAGTAAAGCTCAGAATATCTGACAAGCGATCAACATCCTGATTTGCCACAAACACACTGATGACACCCTTCTTCACATCTATTTGGTAATACTGTAACTGAGAGAATCGCTTCATCCCTATTTCTACGATGGCAATTTCATCATCGGTTATGATCTTGGGTTGAACTTTCCGTAAGAAGACTTGGGCATTTGGGTTCTCGTAGATTTCGAAACCGCCCGGTATGACGTCAACCAGGGTTCCCCCACCCTTCATGGAGAAGAAATATCTTAGCTTACCACTCTTAATGGTACCTTGATGAAGATAATATGTCTGCCCCTTTCTATTGACATACTGTACGGGCATCTGATTTGACCTCTTGGTATTCCAGCTAATGCAACTCCACTCTTGATATGGGGCTGGGCAAGGGAAAAAGAAGGGGGACGGGGACGTCCATGAAATTGTAAAAAAACTACTTTTCCAACACTTTAAAATCCTTTTTCTTTGACTATTCTCTCCCTCCTCTTCACAGAAATGCTCACCGCAGACTGGGGAAGCCTCAGTTTCTTAGCAAAAGCTGCTGTTGCACACACATCGAATTGGCTCATTGTGCATTGAGATTTCCATTATCAATTGGTATTTAATGACCCCGATGTCTTTATATTTAAACTATTCCCCTAGATTTTAAAATTTCCTCAGCTTCTTCCACACGATTCAAAGGAACTAAGACTTCCATTAGCTCTTGTCCCAATAACCTTTGATAGCTTTTGAGAGTTGGATAAGTAGGATGCCTGGTTCCCCAGAACGCGAGGGTACCTAATGCACTAATCACTTGATTTGAGGATATAAATGATCCGATCCCAGACTCATAAAGGATTTCCCGCACCATTTCACCTTCAATAACCGTTTGTCCAGTGAATACAGGGACCCATTCGACATTTCCCAAGTTTTTGTTGTTTTTAACTCCCTTAGTTATTTCAAAATCCCATCGAAATTGGCGGTAAATGTCGATACAGGAAGCAATAACAAAAAGTTGAAAATACCCCAAAAAACTGTTTAAACCTACATCAAACCAAACACTTATTACAAACGGAATTATAGCAATGCCACATAGAAAGATGGCACCCGGTATAATAGTCGTTTCTACTATTTTATGAAGATACTTAGCTACATCTCCAATTAAATCTCCCTCAACAATCTTAAACCTATATCTCTCAATTTTATTTGCTAATCCTTTTGAATCATAGCTCATTACAGAATACAGATAAGTTAACAAACTTATTGAAATTCCATAGCCCAGCCAGTAAGGCCAATTCTTAGGATCTAACAAGTTGCCCTGCCATCCTGGGGAAATGCCTTTAGGGAAGGCAATGATTAAGAAAGTTGGTATAAACAAGATCTTCTGCCCAATTTCAATGGGGAAGATTCCAACTTTGTTTATCCGAATAGGAAGTGCGGTATCCCTGCTTTTTTCATTTTTTACTCTCCGACTGATCCGCTTGAGTGGAATGTTTCTTTTGGCCTTTACTATGACGATCGAAAACCCTATCAATGCGATATATACTATAAGTAACAATATGCCTTTCATTAGTGGATCAACCCCTTCAGTAGGTACGCTCAATCGTCTTATAATCCTTATAATTGAAGGTATCACTTGAGCAAGAATATCGATTAGGAAAAAAAGCACTACGCCATTCACGATGCCTCTTTTAGTGATTTGATCTGCAATCCACACCAATAGCATTGTGCTTGAGGTTAGGGAAAGAACATATATCAGGTGGGAACCCCACCCAGAATTTATAAGAGGGCGGCCGAGGATATCTATGCTACTCAGAACCTCCGCTGCTCTCTCGGCTTGAAGTACACTTATGATGATAGTGGCAATATAAACTATCATATCGAATTGATAGCGCTGTTCAACAGGCCCGTCACGAAGGCGTTTTAGGCATGGGATAACCCCGCCTAACGGAATGACCAAAATAGAGGCAATTATATACGGCCTAATTCCTAAGGAGAAAATCGAATGGGTCAATAAAGCGCTAGTAGTATTATAGAAAAAATCGTTAAATAAACCTGTATTTATTCCTGGTGCAGGGATATAGAACCCTAACCTATAAATCACTATACCTGCTAATGTGATGAGGATTTTCCTTTCTAACGGTTGGACTGACAAAAATATAGAAGAGATTGCTTTTTGTAACTGAGTAAAAACGTCCGGTTGACGACGGATATCAGTTTCTTCTTCTAATAATTCTTCTCTCAAATCAATTTCACTTTGACAAGACGGGCAAACAAATCTTCTTTCTACCCTTTCCCGGTGTTCCAATTCCAATTCAACTCCACAATTTGGACACCTAAGCTCTTTTGGAAGCATTGGTTTGTTGTTTCGTTCCATGATTTGAGAATATTTCTATGAGGTTAGTTAACAAGACGAAAGACGTGAAACAGGAAAGTCAGGGGAATTAGGTTCAGCCCTCAGATAATAGATTCTTATCCACTTCTTAACCAATTCCCTGAACTGCCATCCCAACTGAGACGCTCTTTCACCTTTTGTGCTACATAGCTCACATTTGTTCCCCCAGTTCCTCCCCCCAACTGAAGTGGCTGGGGCATCCTTACACCTACTCAGCAACTCCTCATATGATAATGATTGGGCCTTAAGCAGAAAGCCTGACCAGCAGGCCGAATCTTTCCACAGCACCTTCGAGACACTGGAGGAGACATACGATCACGGTCAATGTCTATTTCTGAGGGTTGCCCCCTTCACACTCTACTATTTTGTTCCTAAATCATAGCATTAATCCAGGTCTCAAGAAGTCTCTTCACTCTGCAAATTTCAGCATATTCAAGCAGTTTCTCCAGATTGCGATCCTTGCGCTTAAGATATTCAGATAGACCTTCCTTAGCTATATCAAGCCCCAGTTTGTTACGATATCGAAAACAGTCACAAATAGTTTTCTCTGGAGAGTAGATACGAACCCTATGACCTTTGATTTCTATCTCATCAATTCCTGCCTCAAATTGCTTGGTAGAAAAATGATAGAACTGAACAGGTGGATATTCAATTTTAGGCCGCCTTGTCCCCCTGCAGAGGGCCATCGATATGATTGAGGGATTGAAAGTAGTAAGCTCATGATAAGAGAGAGCCGAGAGCAGACAGATAACTCCTTCAGGCACAGCACAGGCAAGGTCAATAAACCCTTGATTGGAAATAACGGGAATCTCTGAGAGACGATAAAACCCTCTTTTTACCCGTATTATCCTTCCCTTGTCCCTTATTCTTTTTATATCACGGCGATGAATTCCGACTGCCAGAATATCTCTTGTTCTGGCAAAACAACCATATTTCCTAAACACTTTGTATATCATCTCAACTTTTTTATTCATAAAAACCTCATTGGACAAAACTGTATACACATTATGATAAATGTAGACGCTTTTGTCCAGTGATTTTTGAATTTTTTATTAGAGCGGGATGTTTAAACCAACATGAATCAACAAGTTAGAGAACAACCTGAGAGGGTCAAACCTTTAATTAGTGTCTGTCCGGAAACATCCATATTTCTTGTCATTCCGGCAATCTTTAAGCCGGAATCTACTTAAGGCCAGTAATGGATTCCCGCTAACGGCGTGCGGGAATGGCGAATTCGGACAGACACTAATTAGCAATTTAGGCTTGATACTCAGTGTTCCCTGAAAGCGATGCCCTTTAATTTAGTATTTAAAGATTTGACCTCAGATTTTTTGGTTATTTTCACTGGGTTTGGGTGAGTGCCGTAAGGTACGAACCTTTTATGCTGTGTTATCGGAAGTTACATCTATATCTTCTTCAAGTATAGATTGTAGTCATCAACACTAATTTCTATCTCTCTTAGGATTTCTCTTATTAAAGGACGCGCCAAGACTCTCCCTCTATGGTGAGGAAGAGTAGTAATTCTTCCATCGGGATGCCTGTAAAAAGCGTGGTTCCCTTTCTGGCGGATTTTCTTAAACCCCAACAGAAACAGTAGTTTCTCCATTTCCTTAGTATCTATAATTTGAATTCGGCTCAACTTGCCACCTCAACCTGCTGGATACCCACAAAATCAGGTAATTGCTTCTTAGTCTCAGGGTCCATTTCTTCTAAGCATAATTCAACCACTTCTTTAAGATTCTTTTGCAGTTCATCCAAAGTCTCTGCTTGAGTATGGACGCCAGGAATCCCTGGGACAACAGCCACATACAACCCTGTTTCTGGGTCCTTTTCAATATATGCAGTTATCTTATGCATTTAACCACCTCCTCTTTTAGGACGATAAGGGGGACGGATGTCCATAAAATTGAAAAAACTACCTTTCTAATACTTCAAATCCTTTTTCTTTGGCTATTTTCTCCCCTCTCTTCACATAGATGCTCCCTGCAAGCTGGGAACCCCAACTTCTTAGCAAGAGCTGTTGCAACTCAACACCAAGTTCCCTCACCGCGCAATAGCAAAATCCACTGCAGGCTGGCACCATTTTGGGGGACTTCACCATGTCAATGCATACTTCGCACGGCATGAAGCCCAAAAAGATTTCTCTCCTTCAATTTATAATTTTATGCCCGTCTTTATGTTCCTTTGATCACGACATTTTGTCGGGATTTTTGTCGTGATCACTGCCTCAAGATCCTGTATTTCGTGGCCGGGCCAGCGCCAACCATCTCAAGCAGGCCAAACTCCACAAATCGCTTCAGATGCCTTTGTGCCTTGCGATAATCGAATCGCATATGATCTGCATAACCCCTCATCGTGAAAAATAGGGGCGCCCATAAAATTATAAAAAACTCTTTTCCTAACGTTTCCTTTTTCTTTGGCTATTTTCTTCCTCCTCTTCACGGAGATGCTTACCAGGGGCTGAAAAACTCAGCCTCTTAGCAAAAGCTGTTGCACTCAACACCAAGTTCCCTTACAACCCAATAACAGTGTAGACTCTGAGCTTACATTATTGGGAGATACCTCCTCGCGTTAACGCTTGGCGTTGTTTAAGGCAAAAATCGGAAAGTCGAGAATAAAGATGTGACCCCTAACCCCTTGAACTTAAGGATTTGGGTTCTGGATACCTGCTCGCTGTCCTGGTCTTGCTATAATGTTGTTGATCTGCCTGACGGTGAGCTTGTCACCACTGGGGTTAGTAAACACTGCTTCCTTCCTATGTTTGCCTAAGAGATGCTTTAGGTCTCCTAAAAGATCTTCTGTTGCCGGAATCGTTTGCGCCTTCCCTCCTTTCCCTTCCCGAATATCTATAAGCCTTCGTTCAAAGTCAATATCTCTCACATCCAAATTGGCCGACTTAAACCGTCTCATTGCTGTCTGGGCAAAGGTCTTTAAAATACACCTGTCCCTGAAATGGATGGTGGTGTTGATTATCTTTTTGATCTCCTCTGCTGGATAGATGATATTCTGAATCTTTAAGTTGCTGTTTAGCCATAGTTCCTATTTACTTTTAAGCGTGAAATAGGTTTCCCATTACCCCTAAAATATGCCTCCTTCTGGGGGTCTGTCAACAAAAAACTTCCCACATCGTCCAAAGTGGGAAGTTCTTACGCCTTGGGTTAGCGAGAGGTTAGCTTGTGCCCTACACAATGACTTTAACCGTTCTTTGTACTATCTCTTACTAGCAGTTGAGGTAATTGCCTGTTTTATCTTGGGTAGACGTTTTTAGTTCTGATGCTGGGGAATAAATATAGACACAGCTAATGCTAGACCCGCTGCCATCCTTTTCATAATGGGTTTTGGGACGTTCGACTGAAGCAAGATATTCCCATGGTAGGGATTATTCTCCAAGTATTGCCTCTCATACGAAAGTATACCGCTGACAGTGGGGCGTCTTTTAAGCCTATCTATTTCATCACGAGGGATTATTAAAACTCCTACCTTAAACTGTTTTTGTCCATTCTCTTTTCTCTGGTTGAGGGTAAACTCAATTGCAGAGTCATCATCTTCCCAGTTGATTGATTGTTCTATCCATCCATCATCTCTAGTATGTTCTTTTTTGAAATAGAAGAGATGGGAACCGAATGAATCATTAGTCATAAAGGATTTATCTGGAATCCCTCTTATGCTATTATCTGGGAAGCTCATATTCAGGAATTTGAGAGAGCAAAATTCAAAAGCCAGAAAACTATCAGCGTAATGTCTATACTTGAAGTATATCCAGACGCACTGATTTCCCCCAAGTTCTCGTTTGAAACCAAATACCAACCTGAATCTTCTGAGTTTGGCTCAATATTGAATCCGATCCTAAAGTTACTAAATATCCATTCAATTAAGACAGATCCATCATCAACATTGAAGGCTTGCAATGGGGGAAGGTAGTCTAGATCAACCCCGAATTGTTTAAAGGACGCAATCGCCCCCTGGATAATTGATAATAATTTTCTAGCCTCTTTGGCGACATACTGATTCTCCGTTTGGTGGATAGTATCCAATGCGCATCCTACTAAACTTGAATACTCTGGTAGTAGCAAGAAGCGTGCTTTGAAGCTTCCACCAATTGTTTCATTTGAGGGCTCAGTAAAAAGGGGATGTGCATCGAGTTGCTCAATAAAGAAAGGGCGCGCACTGAGTTGCTTGGTTTTAACTTCGTACTCTTTACTGGGAATACATGGCCCAGAACTCGCAGCTATCTTCGAACAAGTCCTAAACTCATGAGGCAACGCAAATACTACAGAATTGGTTTCCTGATAATGGTCTATCATAGTATCTGAGGCTCCATGGCTTGATGTAAGCGATTAGTTATGCACCATTGAATGAGTCTAGATGCACGTTTGTTGAAATAATCGAGTTTTTCTATCGTGGCATCGATACCCGTCTTGCTAGTGTTGTAGAAATCGCTATCAATCATATAGCATATTTCCCCATCACCAGTGTGCTCTACGAACCTTGTTATTAGTCTAGCCATACTTTCTCCATCCGACAGACGAACTTCATGTGCGTTTTCGAAAGCCTGAACATGCTTACCCACCTCTGGTGTACCTAGTATTCCTAATATGTATGGTTGAAGTAACTCACTCCAGCCAACATCACCTAAGTTTAATACTGACCGCCTTATTACATCTATATACCTTAACCCGATTCTTGAGAAATGTGCGGGGGAATAAACATCAATTAGAGCACTCAAAGGGCCAGATAGTCTATCTTTGAATCCTTCCCACCTTTTGTATTTGTTTGCACTTAAAGCAATAAAAGTGCGTGTTAAGTTTACCTTCCATTGGCCGTCATCCGAAGAGAACTCGTAGTTCTTGTTCCCAGAAGATTGTAGTATTTGACTTGATACCTCAGGTGGGATTTGCCCTTTCACCTCCCAAGGAACCTCCCCCTTCCATTTCTCTGAGAAGCCTGGGTAATCCTTTCGCACTCTATTCTGAAATTCAGATGGTACTTCAGCATCTATTTTCAGAATAGGAGGAAACCTCAACTGACAAATCACTCGGTCGAGAGGATTTCTTTTGTAGATTACTCTTTCTACTTCGGGGAACGGCAAATTTTACTCCCAGCCATGTCTCGAATCTCCAGAGTTCGTTTACTCATCCTTATTTAAACCAATCACGGGTTATCTTGTTCCATATAAGTTCCATAAGGCAACACTTCACAAACCAATCTATAAACTTTTTTTCCCCTGTCAAGCAAAATCAGCCAACCCCAAAAACCCAAGGCTTTTATCCTTCCCAACAAACCAGCTTTTCAACCAGGTTCAAATTGAGAAGTGGTTTGCTAAGGGCTGCCAGTAGTAATAACAAATATCAAAGCGGAAATCTAGGGGTCAAATAAATGAATAGAAGGACATTCTCTTAACTCAAATTAGAATAACTCCTCAAAAGCATGCGCGGCTGTGTAAACGCTGCCTACCCCACTGATGTATTGGACAACTCTCAATGCCTCGGCGATCTCCTCTTTCGTGGCCCCAGCTTGCATTGCTAACTGAGCCAATGCCTTCACCCCCTGAATAGCTCCGTGAGATGCATCTAAGGCCATGGCGATGAGGAGCTTGAACTTCTTGGTTATATCCTCAGGTTTACTAAAAATTGTCCATCACATCCTCAGCGGGATGAAGTGGATCGAACAATGGCCACAAGAGCCCAACAGCAGGAGTCTGGTTCGCGGCTTTTATTATGGGACTGTAAACTTCCTTGGAAAGAGAGCCATCGTTTTCGGATACCCACTGGCCTTCTGGGTTTACGAAGTAGAAAGCGCGTTCAACAAATTGTCTTAGGTCAGCCTCGCGCCGATAGATCAGCCGGATTTCCATGACGTTGTTTTCCATTGGCTTTGCGGTCCGAGCCTGGACATTTAGCCAGTGGTCAGGGAGTGATACTGATACACGATTCCAGGTGGATAGTTTCTCTATTCTCTTTTCCTCGGTTGATCCGGTCACGATAGTCCTGATTTTCTGACGTCCGGGAGAGAAAATAAGAGCGAAAAGTTGGACTTCCAGTTGAATCGCATCGACCGGCCCCATGTTCCAAATAGTCAAATGTGGGGGAGCGCCTTTGCTCTCTTGAAGTTGTGTCGTAATACGCAACAGGGGACGGAAATCGAGGTGCGCGACGGCTCGAGCATCCTTTCTCGCTTGTGATGCGATGTATGTTGCGTAACATGAAAGGCCAACTGCAAAGAGCGAAATTATTATTGTGGCCCATGAGGGTTTTTCTCTTGTTTTCTTCTCTTTCAAATCTTGGCTATGGCTCGAAAGATTTTCATTCTCTTAAAGGTCTCTCTCTTCTGTCAGCTATTTTAGTCAGGTAATGTTTTATTTTCCCCCACGTAGGACCTGAGAATGTCTTTCCATGTCACGATTCCCTCGATCCAACCCTCAGGTGAGACCACCGGGAGGCATGATATGTTATTCTCTAACAGTAGGCTCGCGGCGGTTTCTATGCTGGTATCTTTGTCTACGGTGATCGGGTTCCGAGTCATAATCTGATGCACTTTCCTGTTCAGAATGCTCATGTCACGTTGCTCCTCGGAGAGCGTGCCCAGAAACGGACTGATCGCCCTTAAAACATCGCGATCCGATAGGATACCAACCAATTCTCGGCCTTTCACCACCAAAAGATGGTGAAACTCAACGTGCTCCAAGATATTGCGGATTGTTCCGATAGAATCATCCATTCTTACCTTAAGGACTCTCTCGGCCATAATTGAGGCGACTTTCATCACTGTCCCCCTTAATCTTACCGACAACTAACAGGACGAGAATGAATCTATAGGAAGAGACCTCTAGTGGTTTCGGCCCTTTTGAAAATGCAAGACAGGTTCCCGCTCTTAAGATTGGGTACAGACGCCCATAAGGGCATCTTCAAAGCTAAGTAAACGGCCTCGCCGCCTGACTTCATGAGGCATAAGTAGAAACAATCACCATATTTTCTCGCCAGATGAGAAGCGAAAGTCCGAAGGGATTTCCACATAGGATGAATGTGAACCGGTGTCTTTTCAGGTGTGAGGCCCATCGCCAAGCAACTTTCTCCTCGTGGATCATTGGAGTATTGTTCTATAATTTCGCAATTCAATAGGGCAAACTCCAGTTGAGAGATAGTTAAAGCCTCGGCAACTCTTTCATCATCTGCATGGAGCGAAATCTCGTAACTCTGTTTTTTGACTTCAATATGGATAAAATCTGGTGTAATGCTCACATCCACCTAATCCCGATGTCGTTTTACCAACCATTCTTTTCCAGAAGAGATTATCTAAAAACACTGCTTTTCTCACTTCTTGACTTCCTTTAACCATTTCTCATATTCGGCTTTGGGTAACCAATCAACCAGGAACTTGTTCCATTGGTTCTTCAGCGGTAGATCTCATTGGATAGACAGAAATCTCACTTGGTCCCCTTCTAAGGTATAAGGAGATGGAAGGACTTCCATAAAATTATGAAAAACTCCATCTCCAATACTTCAAATCATTTTTCTTTGGCTATTTCCTCCCCCCTTCACAGAGATGCTCACCGCGGACGGGAAAACCCCAGCTTCTTAGCAAGAGCTATTGCACTTACACCAAGTCCCCTAACCGCTCGATTGCAAAATTCACTCGGAGCTTGCCCTATTGGAAGTGCTTTCCTGCTTCAATTCGTGCTTGGCGCTGCCTGAAGCCCCAAAAAGGATTTTCCCTGTCAATTTATAATTTAATGGACGCCCTATCTACTATCATCTGTCAAAGGCCACGACTAAGACCTCTTTCGATATCCTTCGATATCCCTAGAAATCTCCTCTATCCTTTCGAGGCGTCTTATCCTCGTTCTATAATTTTCTATGTTACTGCTAATTCTGGATGCCAGCACAGCGTAAATCATCCAATAACCTGCAATACATGCGATCGTCATTATCCAGAGAACGGGGTCGTTTTTTATAAGAAGTATCCACACAATCCAGTTTAAAACAGGAACGGCGGCCATTATAAGAGCAAAAATGACTTCAGCTGTACCACTCTTTTCTCCAGGTCCTATTATGGCAAGATAAAGAAGGAGACCAGCTAAAGGTAGAAAATACAAAAACAACCAAAAACGTTCCTGAAAATCCTCTTTTCTCTGCCGATGCGCGGTCTCAAATTCTTTTATTGAATCATTACATTCTTCTCTTTTATCTTGAACTTTTTTCCGTAGACTGGATATTTCTTGCACTAGCAAATCTTCACTCTTTGAGAGAATTTTCCCGGCTTCCAGATAGTCGCGGTAGCTGTTTCGTTGAATCAGGGTCTCTACCCTCTGCATATAGTTCTCAAGCTGTGTATTTACGGCCATTGTAATGCCTTCAGGTTTGACTTGATTCTTAAGATCATTAAATGCGTTTAGTCTTTCTCTAAAAGTTTTGTATCTGCTGTCAACCTTACTCTTTTCTTCTCTTCTTAGTTTTTCAAACAGTTTTTTTACATCTGCTTTTATTTCATCGAATTCTTTTTCATTGTTTGCCTTCTCGCAGTAGTTGACATCTATTTTAATTGCCCTTTCGAGAGAAGGGATAGCTTTGTCAGCGTTAAATAAAACAGCGTTGTACTGTGCATTCCGATAAAGCGCCTCAGTAAAGTCTGGACTAAGCTGGATTGCTTCCTTTGTATAACGTTCGGTCTCCTCGACCTGTTTTTCGAGATACTTTATAAAGGCTATGTGGATTAAGGCATAGCTTGTATAATAACTTGACTCAGGTCTGGCATATTTAACCGCTTTTTCATAATACTCTAAGGCTTTTGCGTTGCTGTGCTCGTGAAAAAGATAGATATGCCCTAAGCTGATGTGAACCACAAAATCATACCTGTTCTTTTTTTCCGATTCCAAAAAGTCATCTAAAGCGTCATCGATCCACCCATTTGCATAAGCTTTTTCCGCACGCCGTCTCAGTTCTTTCGCCTGCGTATCAAGTGGCTTGGTTATAGCTTCTAATATATTTTTTAAAACTTCTCTATTTTGTTCTATCTGCCAGACAACTTCATCAATACCCCACTCAAAAGCCGCCTTTAGGCCATAAATACCTTCTGCGACGTCTTCAATTCTGTAAGAAATTTCATCTATGCCTTCCGAAACTCTCTCTTGGCTGGCAATGATTCCATTGGCTGAGGCAAGGTGTGTAGCAACTAGTTCCCGTGTCTGCCTACTAATGAGTTCTGTTTGAGCTTTTACATCCCTGCCAAGCTGTATCGTGGCATAGTATTCGTTTCGTTCCTCATAGGGCGTCAAAGCACGAGTCATATTTAATTCTCCTTCATATCTCCTGAAACGGAGATTCGACCGGCAGTTTAAAAATGACCAGTATCTTGTTTCCCTCTATTGCCTGGATGAGGGGATGTCCATAAAATTATCGGAAACTACTTTTCCAATACTTCAAATCCTTCTTCTTCAGTTTGAGTCGAACTTTATCATTTTTGGAAAACCAGTATGTTCTCTACCCCGATCTTACCTTTATCGGCCTTTGATAAGCCATGTTCAATGACATCTTCTACTCTAAAGCCTACAGATTTTCCTAGATCTGCCAGTATGGATGATGTTTCGATCGTTTGTTCGTGCCCATTTATGGTCCATCTATGATATTTGCTAACCACCATCAAGTAATACTTGCCATTGCGTAAAACACGGTGACACTCTTCAAATGAAAGCTTCATCATCTTCAGATAATTCTCAACTACCTTTGATTTATAAACCCTACGAGATTCTTGGAGCAGTTTTATAAGCTTCAAACTTGAGGGAGGCAATTGAACAGAAAAATATCTATCACTGACAAAGAACGGCAATCTTTCATGCCGTCCTTCGTCTCTGTGTTTTGCTTCATAAAATTGTTTCGTGGATTCCCAGGTAAGATCTTCATCTAAATCTAGTATTAGAATTGAAACCTTGTTATTCCCGATATAGTTTAATGCATCAAAATAAGGAGGAGAGGTTAGCATTCCATCGATAGAATTATTTTCGATCATTGACATATTAGTTGAATCGCCTTTGATTATTGTGACTTTCCCTCCACTAAGATTCACACCAAGTATTCTCGCAAGATTTTTGGTGGCACACAAAGTTAAGTATCTATCCTCAACATAAGATTTGAAGGTATTGATAACATCCCATCCTCTCCTTTTTTCGGAATATTCCACAATCTTTTGACTCAAGAGAGTTAGAAGAAATGTCTTTACTTCTGTATCATCTAATTTTTCTATTCCCTTTTTTAAAAGTATAATTTTTGCTAAATGTGAGCTGATATTCTCATAAGCTCTACCATTGCCAGTGTTTTTTCTAATTTTCTCCTTTGTCTCTATGAGCTCATCCTTTATATCTTGTTTGAAAAGCATGCCATCTATAGATTCAAATAATTTGATTATGGAGTTCCGTAAATTTGCGATATTAATACCTAAATTACATTTAACCTCAGCAATCATCTTCCCTATATTCAAAATTTCTATACCGATAGCATTTAATCCCATAGTGGGGGCATCAGCAATAAATGCTCCTGAACCTGCAAAAGGGTCGAGGATTGTATCTCCTTCCTTCACATGTAACAAATTTATCAAAGCACGAGATATTCTTGGGTCGCCCTTTCCTTTGTATTTATGGAGGTAATGAAGAAAGGGTTTTCTCAGGTCAGTAGATGCCCAGTCTACAAAGTCACCCACATGATTTTTCCCAAGTCCAAAGTGGGGCGAACGATAATGACCCATTTTCATATGTTCAAGTAATTCTTTTATACCTTTTTCTATTCCATTTTCTTTCTCCTTAAAGTATTCTGTCCAGTTCTTGCTATTTTTAGGACGGAATACTGCTGCTGGAAGTTTCTTTACCTCCGTTGCATATTCAAAAAGTGTTTGGAAAGGCAAAAATCTAATTGCTACTAATTTACTATTTTCCGATACGTTCTTTAAGAAAATCTGTGTATAAGGACTTGGATATATTTTTTCTTCCTCCAATTGTCCAGGGATAATTGTTATACCTACCTTTTTAAATAAGCCTTTCAATACTTCAATATTATTTTTTGCCTTGAAAATCACATAAATCTCTCTGAAAAAAGTTGCCTTTTTTACTATGCTTACTATCTCTTGAATCGGTATCTTTGCTAAATATCCTTGCCCTTCACCCATATAAACTAATCGAGTCATCAAATGAATGACTTCATCATCAAGCAACTTGAACGGTTCCGCTTTAACAAGGGATGCAATGGTTCTAATAAACTTCGTTTTTTCGCCCAATAAACTATCTATTTCCCTTTGAGCAAAGTAAAGTTCGTCTGGATCTCTTAAATCAAATTTCACTTTTGCTAAGAGGAGCATATTCATTTCTCCAATTTAAATAACTCACATGGTTTTATTTTGAATTGTAACTTCGTTGGATCTGGAGTACCACCTTTCCTCTGCATAGTAATCTTCCCAATGTAAAGACTTCCTCGGGGCGACAACCTTACTTCTCCAGAACCAAAGAAGTTCATTGCTGTATTGATATCCTTTAGAATCCATGTAGTGTTGTCATCTTCCCTGTTATATCTTGTCACTAACAACCAGTTGGCAGATAGACCTCCTCTGCCTTTCAGGATATCTGTAACCACAAGGATTTTGTTCTCAGTGAAGAAGCTTAGAATTTTAAACCTTAAATCATCTGGAAGTTCATCAAGGAACATCCTTCTCCTGTCTCTCAACACCTTGTTTTTGACTATCTCAGGATAAGAAGCATGGTTAATCTCTCCTGTAAAAAGTTTAAGCCCAAATGCTACATCATCGTCAAATTTCCATATTTCTTGGTATGTTCCCACCCATCTTTTATCAACCTGATTATAATCTGCGTCTGAGTTTGCTTTCTTCATTGATAGGTTTTCAATCTTTACTATCTTTCCAATAGTAATCACAATCCTTATTTGAGCGTCTGACTTTTTAAATCTCATCAGTTCCTCATAACTCTCCTTTAATCCTAATTGATCAACATCTTTTCTTTTCATCCGAGTTGGTATTTGAATCGCCTCCACAGACTCTATTTCTTTTGGATTATATCCCATGATCTTGAGCCAAATTTGAGCCTCATTATCGTTTTCCCAACTATTAAACTTATTACAAACAGCCTTTTCGTTGGCAAAACCACCTTTGGCTGTAGTTGAACCAAGCTCAAATGTAGCCATATTTAACTCCGGGATTTCTCAGTGCCAAAACCCTCATTTTTACTCCCCCAAAATAGGGGTTAGTTGCTCACCTGACATTTTTTGTGGGACAGACTGAAAAGCATTCTCTTCGGACTCCTGATAAATCAGGGGCTCTAAACTTTCGCACCAGGCACATCAAGTGTTAGAAATTGGTGATGTTTTTATTCTTTTCTCCCCGGCCTGGTGGATGGCCTGGGAGAAAGCTTCTATCTTCTCCTGGCCTCCGGTCTCCTCGAAGGTATTGCCTACTACCACAAAGTCTGCGCCGGCCTCCACCTTCTGGGCTGCCTGCTCCGGAGTCCTTATCCCCCCTCCCACGATGAGAGGGAGGTCTACATAACCTCTGACTCCCTCTATTATCCTCTCTGGGACCGAGCTTTTGGCGCCGCTTCCCGCTTCCAAATAGAGCATCTTCATCCCCAGATACTGGGCGGCCAGGGCGTGGGCCTTAGCGATATCCGGCCTTCCCTGAGGAAGAGGTTGGGTGTTGCTCATAAATTGGACCGCAGTCGGGCCTCCGGAGTCAACTATCATATAGCCTGTGGATATGGGCTCTATGCCGTATTCCCTGATCAGGGGGGCAGCCTTCACCTGTTCCCCAATCAAGAGGTCTGGATTTCTCCCCGAAATCAGGCTGAGGTAGAGGATGGCATCTGCATAGCGGGAAATCTGATTGGCATTACCAGGGAAGATGATCACCGGCAGGGAGACCCTGCCCTTTATTAGCTTAAGCGCCTCCTCAAACCTGGAGGAGAGGAGCAGACTGCTTCCCACAAGGAGAGCATCTACAGCGGATCTTTCACATCTCAGGGCAAGATCGAGGAACCCCTCCCCTTGGGCCCTGTCCGGATCGAGGAGTGCCCATAATGCTGCCCCCTTCTTCTTCCTGGAACCAAGAAGCCTCTGGAAGACGGACATCAGAGGCTCTCCTTCAAAATGGATGGCAGACTTTCCAGGGCCTCGTCCAGCTTATCGATATTACCCCCTCCAGCCTGGGCCAGATAGGGACTTCCTCCACCCCTTCCCCCCATTAACGCGACAACTTTCCCCACCAATTCACCCGCCTTAAGCCCCCTTTCGGAGACCAGATCCTTGGTCACCAAAAGCAGGAGGGCGGGCTTTCCCTCTATAATGGCCCCTAACAGGCCTATCCCTGACCTCAACTCCCCTCTGAGGGCGTCCCCCATCTGGAGAAGTTCCTCCTGGCTTCCTACCTTTACCTTCCCCCAGACAGCCTTTATTCCGTTTGCTATCGTTGCTTTCCGCACTATCCCCTCTACAAGCTGGCGATAGGAGAGGCCTCGCAACCTCTGGGTCTCCTTTTGGAGGGTTGCCCTCTCCTGGAGGAGTTTTCTTAGCCTCTTCTCCAGATCGGCGGGCTCCGATTTGAGAACAGCAGAGAGCCTACTCACCAGCTCCTTCTCCTTTCGGGCTAATCTCCAGGCCTTCTCTCCCACCTGGGCCTCTATTCTCCTCACCCCGGCAGCTACACCCTCTTCCTTGTCCAACCTAAAACACCCTATCTGTCCGGTGCTTTGTAAGTGAGTTCCCCCACAGAGCTCCAAGCTGAAATCGCCCGCCTTCATCACCCTTACCCTCTCTCCATACTTTTCCCCGAAGAGGGCAATGGCCCCTTGAGCTTTGGCCTCTTGCAGAGAGGTCAGGTAGGTCTCCACCTTGAGGTCTTCCCTAATTTTCTTGTTGACCAGCGATTCAACGGCCTGGATCTCCTCTGGGGTTAAGCCCTTAAAATGGGTGAAGTCAAATCTCAACCTGTCCGGCTCCACTAAGGAGCCGGACTGGTGGATATGTTCCCCTAAGACATGCCTTAAGGCGGCCTGGAGTAGATGGGTGGCTGTGTGGCTCCTTTCTACTCCCCTTCTCCAATTCTCGTCAACCTGGGCGGTCACGGCCATCCTCTCCTTAGGCTGGCCGACTACTAACTTGCCTAAATGGATAGTTGCCCCCTCCCTCCTGATCGTATTCTTCACCTTGATCCTTAAACCGAGGGCAGAAATTTCCCCCCTGTCCCCTACCTGCCCCCCTTGTTCGGCATAGAAGGGGGTCTGGTCCAAACCCAGTTCAACCCTATCTTCATTTCCCTTTAACCAGATGATCTTCCCTTCTGTCTGCAGGGTTTCATATCCCAAAAACTTAGTTGGCGGTATCTTCCCAACAGAGACCTGCATCCCAGAGCCAAATTTTGCTCCTTTTCTTGCCTTTTCCCTCTGCTCTTCCATCAGAAGGTTGAAGCCCTCTAAATCCACCCCCAGGCCCTCCTCCTTGGCCATTACCTGAATGAGGTCCAAGGGGAAGCCATAGGTATCATAGAGCTTGAAGGCCTCCTGACCGCTAATGGTGTTCCCCCCTTGGCCTTTGACCCTCTGGGCCACCCGGGAGAAAAGCCCCATTCCCAGATCCAGGGTCTCCCCAAACCTCTCCTCCTCCGCCTTGATCACCAAAGCTATGTGCTCCCTCTTAGCCACCAGCTCCGGATAGATCTCCCCCATCAAATCAACCACCAAACTGGAGAGTTGATATAAAAACGGTCCCTTCAAACCCAGAAGTCGGCCGTATCTGGCCGCCCTCCTGAGTATCCTCCTGATCACATAGCCCCTTCCTTCATTGGAGGGGATAACCCCCGCGGCAATGGAAAAGGAGAGAGCCCTGATATGGTCTGAGATCACCCTGCGGGAGCGGAGGTCCCCATTGGGTGAGATCTCCTTTAACCAATCCATCAAAGGGCGGAATAGGTCCGTCTGATAGTTTGCTTTCACCTCTTGGGTTACCGCGGCCACCCTTTCCAGCCCCATACCAGTGTCCACGCTCCTGAAGGGAAGGGGGGAGAGCTTCCCAGATCTTTCTCTGTTAAACTGAATGAAGACCAAGTTCCAAATCTCCGAGAAACGATTGCTATCTGGGTTAAACCCTCCACCCTCTTCTGGCTCAAAGTCGTAGTAGATCTCAGAGCAGGGTCCACAGGGACCTACCTCCCCCATCGACCAGAAATTATCCTTCTCACTGAGCTTGACTATCTTTTCCTCGGAGATACCTACGGACTCTCTCCAGATCCGATAGGACTCCTCATCATCCTGGTAAACGGAGATCCAAAGCCTTTGGGGAGAAAGGCCCAGAATCCGGGTGGTGTAATCCCAGGCATAACCGATGGCCTCTTCCTTGTAGTAGTCCCCAAATGACCAGTTCCCCAACATCTCAAAGAAGGTGTGGTGGAAACCATCCCCTCCCACTTCCTCTAAGTCGTTGTGTTTCCCGCTGGCTCGCAGGCACTTCTGGCAGGATGTTGCCCTCTTAAATGCCCGTTTCTCCTTCCCCAGTAGGATCCCCTTGAACTGGTTCATCCCGGCATTGGCAAAAAAAAGGGAGGGATCATCCTGGGGAATGAGGGGGGAACTGGGAACTATCCTGTGTCCTCTTTGGCGGAAATACTCTAAGAAGCTCTTTCTTATCTCCTCAGATCTCAAGAACTTAGCTCCCTTCGGTGGGGTTTTTTCGACAGGATAACAGGATTTTTATTCATCCTGTCCATCCCGTATTTGAATCCGGGAGAGAGGTCTCCAGACTTTTCAAGAGCTGACAGTACACTTTTGATGACATCAGGAGCTATCTCCCACCCACTAATTCGCTTAGATGTAACCCACGCAAGGAGGGCATTGGTGGAGGAGTTTTATTTATCCTGATTGTCCTGTCAATCCTGTCTAAAAATGGAATTTCCTAAGCTTTGAACTTAGCTCCCTTCGATCGCTCTGAAAGCGGGTTGGATAAATCCGATCCCTACATTTCGGAATTTCTGAGAGATTCCGAAATATTGGAAAGTTCCTCCATACACTCCTGGGCTGTCTGGGAGGAAAATCCTCTTCGCAGAAGGAGGCCCCAGGCCTTTGCTTTCACCTTCTGCGGCTCCAGCCCCTTGAACCTTCTCATCTTCTTCCTTAAAAGCTCTCTGGCCACCTCCACCTCCTTAGGGTAAAGCTCATCTATGACCTCCTCTATCAGCTCCACATCCACTCCCTTTTGCCTCAACTCCCTGTGCAGAAGCCTCTTCCCCCCTGGTCGGCGGGCCAATCGTTCGGCAATCCAGGAACGGGCAAAGGCCCGATCATCCAAAAGCTTCAGCCCCTTCAGATTCTCGATCACCGATTCGATTATCTCAGGGGAGATTCCCTTGTCCTGCAGCTTATCGGCTACCTCCCTTACCGTCCTTGGCCTATAGCTCAGATACCGGAAAGCGATCCCCTTGGCCTTTCCCCTCTGGTCGAGGGAGACCAGCCTCTCTACCTCCACAGCGGAGAGCTCATCCCCCTCCCGCAGTCCGGACTGGAGGAGGGCCCCCTCGCTCAGGGAGAAGGAGTAACTCCCATCAAGCCAGATCGAACGGCGGGCCCTGTTCCTCTTCTGTGGCTCTATCTTGGTAATCCTTCCCAACTGTCCTCTGAGGCTGGCTACTTGTCTACGACATCAGCCAGGCCCAACTTCTCCTTCAGTTTCGTCTCTATCTGGTTGGCTATATCCTTGTTCTCCTTTAAGAAGGCCTTGGCATTTTCCCTCCCCTGCCCTAACCTCTCCCCCTGATAGGAAAACCAGGTTCCGCTCTTCTCCACCACCTCATATTCTACCCCTAAATCGATGAGGTCTCCCTCCCAGGAGATGCCCTCTCCATACATTATATCGAAGATGGCCTCTTTGAATGGGGGGGCGAGCTTGTTCTTCACCACCTTCACCCTGGTGCGATTGCCCACAACCTGATCCCTCTCTTTGATGGAAGCTATTCTCCTGATGTCCAATCTCACCGAGGAGTAAAACTTGAGGGCCTTCCCCCCGGTGGTGGTTTCCGGATTGCCCCACATTGTCCCTATCTTCATCCTTATCTGGTTGGTGAATATGGTGCAGGTGTGGGACTTGCTTATGGAGCCGGTGAGTTTTCTCAAGGCCTGGGACATCAGCCTGGCCTGCAGGCCCATATGGGAGTCCCCCATCTCTCCCTCCAGCTCGGCCCGGGGGACAAGGGCAGCTACAGAATCCACCACTATCACATCCACCGCCCCGCTTCTCACTAAGGTATCGCCTATCTCCAGGGCCTGTTCGCCGAAATCCGGTTGGGACATAAGCAGGTTGTCTATGTCCACCCCCAAGTTGCGGGCATAGGTGGCATCCACGGCATGTTCGGCATCGATAAAGGCGGCTATCCCCCCCCTCTTCTGGGCCTCGGCAATGATGTGATAGGCCAGGGTAGTCTTTCCCGATGACTCAGGCCCAAAGATCTCTATTACTCTACCTCTAGGTACTCCCCCTACCCCCAGGGCAAAGTCCAGGGATAGGGCCCCAGTGGGAATAACCGGAACCTTTAACCCAGTTCCCTCTCCCCACTTCATTATGGCCCCTCGGCCGAACTGCCTCTCGATCTGAGCAAGGGCAAGGCTGAGGGCCTTATTCCGGGACGAATCTTCTGTCATTATTCTCACCTCCCTTCTTTAAATTTTGATGGGGATTTCCGCTGATAAACACGGGAAACAACCCCCAAAATGCATAAACTGCAGGTGGGCACGGATCTTCACGGCGCGGCAAAGCAGCAATCAGGCACCAGCCACAGATTACGCCGATTTCACTGAATCTATGGAACACGAATGACCCAAATAAACGAATCTACACGAATAGATAGTTGTATAAATGCGACCCCTACACTTCTACCCCCGCTAAAGCAGGGGGTAACCTTTTCGGAGCTTTAGCCCGTTTGGAGTGCTGTGACTCGTGTCACAGCTTGTGTCAACAGGAGTTAACGCACTCCACCATAGAGGGCCTAAAGGCCCTTAACCCGCACTAAAGTGCGGTAGAAATCCTCCACTCAAGGTAACTTGAAAGCATAGGAAATTCCTTTTTTGGACGCAGATAAACCCCGTTAGATAATTAGATTAGGTCTTTTATCAAATTTAATGAGTTTTAACATCTTATCTAACGGGGTGAACGCAGATTGTCAGGATTTTAACTTTCTGCGGTTATCGGCGAAAATCTGCGTCCTAATTATACCAGGGAAAGGGTCTACCTAATTTAATAAACTTTGCCCAAAAAACAAGATCTTGCAAAATTGTAGTACGGATTTCCACCGATTATATTAGAATCGTCGAGAATGTAGGCTTTCACCTTTCAGATGGGGGAGTGGTTTAACTCAATCTTTTAAGCTCTTTACTGTTCAGTGATTTTCGGCCTTTAATGGATGCTGTTCCCCCTGTCTAAAAATTGATTTTCTATATTTTGAACTTAAACTCCTTTAGCGGGGAGTAGATGGGGCCCTGGGGGGTAAGCTTGCTTTTCATCACGAAGAGGGAGGAGGCCTCTATCTTCCCGGAACTATATTCCATCTCTCTTATTCCCTCTACCAATCTCTCCATCTCCTGGGAGGTTCTGGCCCTACCTATGGTGAGGTGGGGGGAGAAACCCCTCTTCTCCCTTGGAAAGCCTAAAGCCTCCAGTCCTTCATCTAAACGGCGGGAGAGCCTCGCCAATTCCCCCTCCTCCTTGATCCCTATCCAGAATACCCGCGGTCTTCTGGGATTAGGGAAGATGCCTGCCCCGGAGAGGGAAAATGAGAAGGCCTTGGTTCCCCTGACGCTTTCCTCCACAACCTGATAAACTTCCTCCAAGGTCTCCGGCACTACCTCTCCTAAGAACTTGAGGGTTATGTGGAGGTTCTCTGACCTCACCCATTTAACATTCCCACCTAACCTCTTCAGCTTCCCTATTATCCCCCCTATTTCTTTCTTAACCTGGGGGAGGATATCCAGGGCAACGAAGCTCCTGATCACTTTTTGTCTCCTCTGAGAAGGAATAGCCGCACCATATTTAAGGCCGCCTGGGCAGCTCTCTCCTTGTTTGCTCTGCGGGGGCCCGGGAAGAGGAATTTCTGGGAGGAGGTGCCCTTTTGGTGGGCAAATCCTATGTAGCAGAGGCCGACAGGCTTTTCGCGGCTCCCTCCTGTGGGACCGGCGATGCCGGTTACCGAGAGCCCGTAATTGGTCTTCGAAATTCCCTTTATCCCCTTGGCCATAGCTATAGCAGTTTGTGGGCTTACCGCGCCGTGTTCTTTTATCATCTCCCAGGGAACCCCCAAAAGCTCTAGCTTGGCCCGGTTGCTGTAGCTAATTACCCCTCGCTCAAAGTAATGGGAACTCCCTGGAATGTTGGTGAGCCGATCGCCGATCAGGCCACCGGTGCAGGATTCGGCAACGGATAAGGTCTCCCCCCTCTGGGTGAGAAGCCTTCCCACCACCACCTCTAACTCCTCTCCCTCCCCTCCATAGATGGCTTCACCTATTATCCCCTTAATCTCTGCCACCGCACGGGAGAGGTCCTCAGATGTGCCCTGGTGAGTTGCCTCTACCCTCAGGTCAACCCCCCGGGGGGAGGGAAGGAAACTTATCCTTACCTTTCCCGATCCGGTGAGGGGCTTTATGCGGGCATAAATCTGAGACTCCGGGATGCCCGTTGTCCGTAAGACCTGGTAAGGGATAGGTTTCCCCCTTAGCTCAGGGAAAAGATATTTCTCGGCCATTGACCTCATCTCCTGGGGAACCCCGGGGAGGGCATAGAGATGTTTGCTATCGACTTCTATATGTATGCCTGGAGCGGTTCCCAGGGGGTTGGCAACCTCCTCTGTTCCCTGGGGAAGGTATGCCTGAGAGCGATTCTCCGGGGAAGAGGCAAGGCCTCTCTGGCTTAACCTCTTTTCTATCTTGCCCCAAAGAGCCTCCATAAAGACCAGAGGCCTTCCCAAGGCCTTGGCCAGGGCCTCTCGGGTGAAGTCATCCGAGGTTGGTCCCAAGCCGCCGGTGGTGATAATCAGATCAGAGCGGGAGAGGGCATCCTTAACCTCACGGGATATTTGCTCTAAGCCATCTCCTACGGTGGCTATCCGGGCCAGCTCTACCCCAATCTGGGATAGCCTTTGGGCCAAAAAGGACGAATTTGTGTCCGCGGTTTGGCCTCTGAGCAATTCATCTCCAATGGTTATGATCTCAGCCCGCAAAGCCCTCCCTTTGTAGTAATTGTCGTTCCAAGGTTAAAAATAGAATTGTGTGGAGGCTGAGGTCCAGATGAAACCGTTTCTTAACAGTGGCGACGAGGACAAACACTGAGATAGCAATCCAAATTTGAGTCTTTACCCGAATTGTTCTCGAACCAATAGTGGATGAACTTAATACTCTGATTTTTAGAGATTTATGCATTGTTCTGTAGGGACAGACATTTATGTCTGTCCGCTATCCTCGGACAAGGCTGAAGCCCTGTCCCTACAAGTGAATTTCTGTCAGGGCAGAGCCCTGACAGCGCGGTAAGAATTCTGCCACCCTCCCCTGTGCCGTCAGGTAAGGGCACTTTATGGTTGGCCGACGCCAGTCAGATGAGGGCATCTGACCGCTCAATAAATTGGTGGCTCGAAGAATCTGAGCAGGAACTTATGAATAACTCGGGTGGACTACAATTCTGCAAGCTATCCTTTTCTAAGACAAGTAAAATCAAGAACCCTCCGTTGCTCTTCAATAGGGAGCAAATCAAGTTTCTTGAGAATTTCCTTTTTTAGCGATGAACCTATCACAGTTAACCTCCTAAAATTATGCATAGCCAAATGTCAGATAACGGCCGGGCTAAGCCTCCGTTGAGGTCGTCTCAAAGTTCGAAGGATTTTATCCCAAAATATGCATAAACCGCGGATGAACCCCGTTAAATATACTTTCGTATTTCACGGGGTGAACCCCGTTAAATAAAAGCAAGCTTGTGGATGCGATGATGTCTATTTTTAAATTATTTAACGGGGTGAACGCAGATTTTCACAGATGTTACAAGAATCTACCCAACTATAGGTTTTCACCTTTTAGGTGAAAGAGGGGTTTAACCCTAATTTTTGTAAGTTCTTTACAATGCTGATTCAGTTCAAAAGAAAAGGGATAGGTCAAGTTTTTGAAGCCAGCTAATGAAAAATGCAGAATGTCCCGATTGATCGGCAAAAAATGTAAAATGGAAAGATAGGGTGTTGCCTTATCCAACCTGTAAGGGAAAGTAATTTTGACTTTTGCACTTTGCAATTCGAAGCTTCGCCTAATTTATGTTCTTCCCACCTTGTCGGTTTGCCCGTCCCGGGCCGGGAAGGCGAAGCTTCTCTACGGAGTGATGTTCTTTTCGCTTTGGGAGTCGAAGAAATGGGCCTTCCGCATTGCCAGGATGACCTCTACCTCCCTCCCTACCGTTACCTTCACATCCGAACTCATCCTGGCCACAAGCTGATCCCCCGCGACGCGGAGGTAGAGAAACATCTCGTTTCCTATTGGTTCCACCACATCAACCTTGACCTTGATCCGAGCACCTTCCTCGATGGGGTAGGGAATATCCGGGGGATATATCTCCTCCGGCCTGAGGCCAAAGGTCACCTCCTTGCCTAAAAAAGGTTCTATCTTTTGAGCAAGGGTCTGGGGCAATTTTGCCTTAAAGCCCTTGGCCTGAAAGATCACGCCATCCCCTCGGGTCAGTTCTCCCTCTACGAAATTCATAGAGGGGCTACCGATAAAGCCGGCCACAAATTTGTTTAGCGGGCGGTGGTAGAGGACCAAGGGGGTATCAACCTGTTGGATTATCCCTTGCTTCATCACGGCAATCCTCTCCCCCATAGTCATCGCCTCCATCTGATCATGGGTAACATAGATGATCGTGGTCTGCAGTCTCTTGTGCAATCTGCTGATTTCAGCCCTCATCTGTACCCTCATCTTGGCATCCAAGTTGGAGAGGGGTTCATCGAAGAGAAAGACATCTGGTTTCCTCACTATGGCCCGACCCACAGCTACCCTTTGCCTTTCCCCCCCGGAGAGCTCCTTTGGTTTCCTTTGTAAAAGTCCCTCTATTCCTAAGATGGTAGCTGTCTCCCTTACCCTCTTTTCCACCTCCTGTTTGGGGTATTTCCGCAACTTTAGCCCAAAGGACATATTCTGGTAGGCAGTCATATGGGGATAGAGGGCGTAGTTTTGGAAGACCATAGCTATGTTTCTGTCCTTGGGAGGGACATCATTACAGAGCCTATCGCCGATGTATACCTTTCCCTTGGTTACCTCCTCCAGGCCGGCAATCATCCTCAGGGTGGTAGATTTGCCGCAGCCGGAGGGGCCAACCAACACCATAAACTCCTTGTCCTTGATCTCCAAGGTAAGGTCCTCTACGGCCACTACCCCCTTAGCGAACTCCTTCTCTACACCCTCTAGCTGCACCTTAGCCATTGCAGACTTCCTACTTTTTTACCACCCAGAGCTTCAACCGGGCGGTAACTTCTGAGTCAAGTTTAATGGGAATGGAGTAAACTCCCAAGGCCTTGATCGGCTCCTCCAAGCTGATCTTCTTCCGGTCTATCTCAAAGCCCTTTTCCTTGAGGAGGTCTGCTATGGTCTGACTGGTTACCGAACCGAAGATCTTATCCTCATCGCCCACAGCCACTGCGGCGGTACAGGAGATCTTCTCTATCCTCTTGGCTAGCAGCTCCATTGTTCTCATCTTCTTGTTGTCCCGCGCCCTCTTCTGTCTCCTGATCTCCTCAATGGCCTTGAGGGTAGATTTGGTGGCCTTTATGGCCAGATTTTTGGGAATAAGATAGTTCCTGGCGTGACCATCTTTTACCTCCACCACCTCTCCACATCCGCCCAGGCCGGTTATATCATCTCTTAATATGACCTTCATCCCCTCACCTCTTAATGGTAGATCTCAGTGGAGAAGGGGATGAGGGCTATGTGTTGTGCCCTCTTTATAGCCTTGCTCACCTGCCGCTGGTGCTTAGCACAAAGGTGGGTGGCCCGCCGCGGGAGTATTTTCCCCCGTTCAGAGATATATCTCCTTAAAACCCGCTCGTCCTTGTAGTCAACCAATTCATTATCCCCCTGGCAGAAGGGACAGGGCCTTGGCTTCCTCACAAACCTCCTTGGTTCTCTCTTGGGCTTTTTGGTAATCCTCCTCATTTCTCCTCCTTGGATTTGACCTCCTCCTCCTTTATCTTCTTCATCGTGGCCTTGGTGGCCACCGTGGTAAAATAACGCAGGCAATTCTCATCCAACTTGAAGTTCCTCTCTAGTTCCGCGGGGATCTCCGGTCCCCCTCGGAACACCAATAAGGTGTAATAGCCTTGCTCCTTCCCCTTTATGGCATAGGCTAATTTCCTCATCCCCCATCTATTCTCCTGTAGAATCTCCCCTTTCTTTGCACTAATCACCTTCTTAACCTTCTCCACCTCCTGCTCGATCTTCTCCTCCTCTAAGAGTGGCTCTAAGATAAAAATGGTCTCATAATTCCTCATTTTCCTCTCCTTGGTATCGGTTTGAACTTAACCGTCTGTAGCGGGGGTTTTTGACAGGATAACAGGATTTACAGGATTTTTGTTTTATCCTGCTCATCCTGTCCAAAAATTAGAAATCCCCATATGTTAGGTTGCTCTAAATTTTATGGTCAGGATGTCCCCGTCTTTTACTATGTAATCTCTCCCTTCGGCCATAACCAAACCCTGCTCTCTGGCCACTGCTTCAGAGCCAGACCTTTGGAGATCCGCGAAACCGATTACCTCTGCCTTGATAAACCCTCTCTCCATATCGGAGTGGACAAGGCCCGCCGCCTCGGTTGCCGTTCCCCCTCTTTTCAGAGGCCAGGCCCTCACCTCTTTGTCTCCCACTGTGGTATAAAAGGTGATCAGATCTAAGAGCTTATATGACTCCTTGACTAACCTCTCCAGGCCTGTCTCCTCCATATCCAGCTCCTGCAGGAACTCCCTGGCCTCCTCCGGGGTTACCTCCCCCAGTTCGCTCTCCAACTGGGAACAGATGGGGATGGCCTCACTCCCCCCCCTGTGGGCATGCTCTCTGATCCCCTGCAGGTCGGCTTGGTCCAGATCCGCTGCCTGATCCTCATCGATGTTGGCCACAAAGAGGACTGGTTTGATGGATAAAAGACCCATCTCCTTGAGGATGATTCCCTGCTGCTTGTCCAGATGGTTAAACTGCGGAGGCTCCTCTTTGTTTAGGCCTTCCCTCAACCCCTCCAAGAACTCCACCTCGTCCCTGAACTTGGCTTGCCCGGTCTTCAGCATCCTCCTGGCCTTGGCCAACCTCTTCTCTACCACCTCTAAATCGGAGAGAATGAGCTCTGTTTCCACCACCCCAATGTCCCGCAAAGGATCGATGTTCCCCTCGATATGGGCCACATCCTTGGCCTGGAAACACCTCACTATGTGCACGATGGCATCTGTCCCCCTGATGTGGGAGAGAAACTGGTTTCCCAAGCCCTCCCCCTGGTGTGCTCCCCTTACCAGGCCGGCAATGTCCACAAATTCTATATGCACTGGGGTGAGCTTAGGAGGATTGAGCATCCTGCCCAACTCCTCCAGCCGGGCATCCGGGACCATGGCCATCCCGATGTTGGGGTTTATGGTGCAGAAGGGGTAGTTGGAGGCCTCGGCCCCAGCCCTGGTCAGGGCATTGAACAGGGTTGACTTCCCCACATTGGGGAGACCGATAATGCCTAATTTCATAGGCTAAAGGTGATAAACAAGGTTTAGTTGATGACTGAATTCCAATGGGCCATACCACATAAAACTGCCTGGACGGGCCTGAAGAGCATAGTCCACTCTGAGCCTATCATTCCAGAGATAACCAAATCCGGCAGTAAGGGTAGGCATGCTCCTATCCACCGAGGGAGACGAGTGCCTCTCGCTTTCGTTTTCCTTGTCATCAGTTTTTAAATCATACTTGGTTATCACGAAATTGGACCCCATTCTGAGGTAGAAATTCTCGGATAAGGCCCTTTCCATCCCGATGCGAACGGTTTTGTTTAGACAATCCCTTTCTTCAGTCCGAGAGACATCGCCCTTCTGGTGTATCTCTCCTGTGGAAGTTGTCTCGGTCTCGGTGTAGAAGAAATCCTGGGTGCTCTTTTGTGGCGAAATAATTAAATCAAGGGCTATTAAGGACTTCTCATCTGGGGTAAGGGAAAGGCCAAAGCCGATATTGAAAGAGGAGAATTTTTCTTTTCCGGTATCCGTCTTCACCCCAAAATTCTTCTCACTGTCTGTCCTCCTGCTCCAGGAGTAGGAAACTATCGATGCAACCCTCACCAACTCGTTAAGCCTATATTTAGGGTCAAAGGAAAGGGAATGAGAACTCTTATCTGACAAATGCCTGTGTTGAGCGAGGGAATCGGGTTCAACCACTATTGAATCCCGCACCTCCTTTGTCTGCCAATGGTCCTCACTATGTTCACTGTAGGAGAAGGTGCCGTCGACTTCCATCTTTTCACCTAAATTGGCCAGGAACCCCCCGGTGAATCCCTTCCGAGAGAAGTCCCTCTTATATCCCCATTCCCAGACGTGATGTGACGGTTCCGACATACCAGAATACCAACGGCTGCTTTCGTTCTTGTCAGTCTCCTTTGCTGTGCTCTCCAAGATCAACTCTGTGCTAAAACCAAGGGCAATCCAGTGCATAATCCTTACTCCTCCCAAAAGGGAGATCTCATTTTCCGGAACCTTATACTTCCACGAATTATGACCATTATGCCACGAGGTCGATGTGGTGGAATCCCCCAAAGTTGTCTTATCGGTGCTATAGTCCTCGGATTTATAGAGACTATTGTAATAGAAAAAATGGTACCCGCCCGCCAGAACCACATTAGCGCCAAGGGGGTAGAGCCAGGCCCCTCTACAAATAGAGGAGGAGTGGGAGGATCTATCTTGGTCCTTTTCCGAATAATAAAAAGTATAATTTCCTGAGCGATCTACATCACTCCGCTCATAGGTGTGCCTATAGGAATAGCCCTGATGGGAGAAATTCCCCAAAACCAAAGGTTTGCCAATCCTCACCGCCTTAGCCGGGTTGACAAAGGGATCGGACTCCAAATCGTCAACGGCGATAGACACTCCACCCATACCAGCAATTCGTGCACTGGTGGCCAGGCCTTGAGAAAACATTGCCAAGGTGAACAGCCAAGAAACCACTAAGGTAAATCCCATCCTGCTCATTCTGCCTTCCTTTCGTTTTTACCTAACAAACAATGGGGCGAGGACCAAGGAGATGACCGACATCAGCTTGATGAGGATGTTTATGGATGGTCCCAGGGTGTCCTTTAAGGGGTCGCCAACTGTATCCCCCACGACAGCCGCCTTGTGGGCCTCGGTTCCCTTGCCTCCAAAGTGACCTTCCTCGATATATTTTTTGGCATTATCCAAAGCGGCTCCGGTGTTGGCCGTCTGGATGCCTAAGGCCAGGCCGGTAACCAGAGCCCCAACTAAGAGACCACCCAAGGCGACAGGACCTAAGAGGAAGCCGACGGCTATGGGGATGAGGATGGCCAAGATCCCAGGGAACATCATACTGTGTATCGCTCCTCGGGCGGCAATATCCACGCATTGGGAGGAGTCCGCCTTTACCTTTCCCTCCCTTAAACCCTCGATCTCCTTGAACTGTCTTCTTACCTCCCCAATTATCTTGAAGGCCACCTTCCCTACCCCTCCCGCCAGAAGGGAGGAGAAAAGGTAAGGGATCATTCCCCCCACCAGAAGCCCGGCGATGAGGGTAGGATCGGTGAGCCTGAGGGATATCTTCGCTGCGGCCACCGAGTTGGCCGTGGCGATATAGGCGGTGATCAGCCCTAAGGCGGCAAAGGCGGCAGAGCCGATGGCGAAGCCCTTGCCAATGGCCGCCGTGGTATTGCCCACGGCATCCAGCTTATCGGTAATCTTCCTCACCTGAGGGGCAAGACCGGCCATCTCGGCAATCCCTCCGGCGTTGTCGGCAACCGGCCCATAGGAATCAACGGCTAAGGTAATCCCCAATATGGAGAGCATTCCCAAGGCGGCCAGGGAGACTCCATACATCCCAGCGAAGCTATGCCCCAAGAGGGTGGCCCCGGCGATAACCACCACCGGGATAAGGGTGCTGCCCATACCGATGGCCAGGCCGTTCACTACCACCACTGCTGGGCCTGTCTGGGCGGAACTGGCCAGGTCTCTCACCGGTTTATACTTGGAAGAGGTATAGAACTCACTCACTTTCCCAATTACCAGGCCGGAGGCCAACCCCCCTAAAAGAGCCCAGAAGAGCCCCAAGCCCCCATAAAAGTGAGATCCAGCGGTATAGCTTATCCCCATTCCCCTGATGATGAAAAAGCCCCCCAAGGCCATGAGGATAGCAGCTATGTATACGCCCATATTCAATGCCCTCTGGGGTTCAGACGCTTTGGCTACCTTAACCCAAATTACCCCTAAGACGGAGGAGATTATCCCCCAAGAGGCCAGCCAGAGGGGGAGGAGGACGAGCTTTGAGCCGATCATCGTTAGGCTAACTCCAATGGCAATGGTGGCGATAATCGATTCCACATAGGACTCCAAGAGATCTGCCCCTAAGCCAGCGGTGTCTCCCACATTGTCTCCCACATTGTCGGCGATTACCGCAGCATTCCGAGGGTCATCCTCCGGTATCCCCTCCTCTACCTTCCCCACCAGGTCGGCCCCCATATCTGCCCCTTTGGTGTAGATACCCCCCCCGGCACGGGCGAAGAGGGCCATTAGGGAGGCCCCCATAGCATATCCATTGATGATCACCGGTTTCCCACCGAAGAGCAGATAGACCAGACAGAGGCCTAAAAGGGCTACTCCCACAATGGAAAGCCCCGTGGTTGCTCCTCCGGAGAAGGAGACGGAGAGGGCAGATTTGAGCCCAGAGCGGGCAGCTTGAGCAGTGCGGGAATTGGCCCGCGTCCCCACCCACATAGCTGTCCACCCGGCTATCCCAGAGGCAGTTGCCCCGATGACGAAGGCAATTGCCGTCTCCCAGTTTACCTTGACCTTCCCGCCGATGATTGGTCCCAGGGCCAAAAAGATAGCCACTAAGATAACCACCAGGGCCACATATCTATATTCGTGAAGCAGAAAAGTCCGTGCCCCATCCTGGATGGCTGAGGAGATCTCCCTCATCTTATCTGATCCGGCATCAACCTTCATCATAGACCAGGCTAAGTAAAGAACGAAAAGGAGGGCCACTAAGCTGGCCAAAACCGGATAAAGGGTAGCGGTCATATCATCTCCTTAGGTTTAAGTAAACTAAAGGGTTATGTAACTTGCAGGAATCCAAAGCGTTACAGCAACCGATCTTACGGTAATATCAATAGGTTGCACTCTGCAGGACCGAGGGAGAGTTTCTCTTTTGCCACTAAATAGGGTCTGTCCGAATTTGTCATTCCCGCACGCCGTTAGCGGGAACCCATTGCTGATTTCAAGTAGATTCCGGCTTAAAGATGGCCGGAATGACAAGAATAGGGGTATTTCCGGACAGACACCAAATAGATAAGAATCCAACTCCCTAACAACAGCTACCTCCTACATCTCCCTGATTATCTTCCCGGTAAAATCTTTGTATGGAATCATACAACTTGCCGGGCGCCTATCCCCATTACTCGTGCAACATCCACCATGCACATATTCCCATTGCCCATCTGTTCTCTTATACTCTCTCAACTCAATTTGGTTCTTACAGTCAATGGCCAAGATCTCTCCGGTACATTCCCCTCTCTCATCCCGATAAACGCAGTAGAGAGCCCCACACTTGACCAACACTTTTTTAAACTTCATCGGTTACTCCATCTTAATTAAACCTGTTCATTGCCTCCGCCAGGCCATCTTGCACAAAGCAAAGACAGGCTTCTGCCGCCCGTTCTATCGCCTTCCCCATAACCTCTTCCTCTGCCGGGGTGAATCCCCCTAAAACGAAATCGACCAAGTCATCCCTTTCTCCCCCACCTATCCCCATGCGTAGCCTGGGGAACCCCTCCTCTCCCAAATTGTAGATAATGGAGGCCAAGCCCTTATGGCCTCCGTCCGATCCTCTGTGTCTAATCCGAATCCTCCCCAAGGGGAGGTTCACATCGTCGCAGACGACCAGAAGCTGGGAGAGCCCTAAGGGGAAAAGGGAGAGAAGCCGGCTTACGGCTAGGCCACTCCTGTTCACATAAGTTGTGGGTTTCACTAAGAGAAGCCTGTTCCTCTCATATTCACCCTGGGCGATAAGATATTCCCCTTTTCCTGGTTTAAACTCTGCCCCGAGGTTTTTGCTCAGGGAGTCAACAATCCTAAAGCCTATGTTATGCCTCGTCTGCAAATATTCCTCCCCCGGATTTCCCAGGCCGATTAGGGCAATCAAATTCTATTTCTCCTCCTTTTTCTCTTCCTCTTCCAGGGCTTCCTCCGCCGGTTTCTCCTCCAGGCCCTCAGGCTTCTCCTCAACAATCTCAGCCTCCTTATAAACAGTAGGAGGAAGGACGGTGGCCACGGGTCTCCCTGCGGCAGTCAACATCTGGGCATTGGGGATCTCTAAATCTTCCAAATGAATTGAGTCACCAATGCCCAGCCCGGATACATCTACCTCTATATGCTCTGGAATGTCTGTGGGCAGGCATTCTATCTCCACTTCCCTGAGGATGTGCTCCAGCACCCCTCCCCCTTCTTTAACTCCCCTGGGGATACCGATGAGATGGATGGGGACTTCAACTGTTATCCTCTTCCGCAGGGAGATGTGCTCAAAATCTATATGAACGATCCTTCTACTAAAAGGTTGCCTTTGCAGTTCCTTAAGTATCGTCTTCTTCCCCCTACCACCTCCCAGGTCAAGATTAAATACTGCATTCCCTCCCTGTAAACTGCGGTAGAGATAGGTAAAGGTATCCTCATCTACGGTGAGAGGGATTGATTTCTCCCCTGGTCCGTAGAGGATGGCCGGTATCCTCCCCTCCCTCCTCAGTTTCCTGCAGGCGCCTTTGCCCACAACTTCCCTTTTCTTTGCCTCCAATTTTATCTCCCTCATACTCTCTCCTTTTTTGAAAACAGTTCACAGGGATCAGGGGTAAGCAATCAGCAATCAGTTGTCAGAGATTCTTCCTGATCCCTGACCGCCGTAAACTGGTAGCCTTTTTTAGTAAAAAAGGGAACTTACCGACTCCTCCCGATGGATTCGCTTAATTGCCTCGCCCAGGAGGTCGGAGATGCTTACCACTTCGATCTTTCTTGAGTTAACCTCCTCCCTTAAGGGGATGGTATCGGTGACCAAAAGCCTACAGATAGGGGACTCTTCCACCCTCTCTACGGCCCCCGAGGAGAGCACGGGATGGGTGCAGCAGGCATAGACCTCCTGAGCTCCCCTCTCCTTGATGGCCCAAGCCCCTTTGGTCAGGGTCTCTCCGGTATTGATGATATCGTCCTGAATTATCACAGTTTTGCCCTTTACTCTCCCCACCACATGCATTACCTCGGCTTTATCCTTGTTTGGCCTCCTCTTGTCAATGAAGGCCAGGGAGGCCCCCAGTCTCTTGGCATAGGCCCGAGCCATATGTACCCCCCCGGGGTCTGGGGCTACAACCACCAGGTTGGAGAGGTTCATCTCCGAAAAAACCTTGAGGAATATGGGTGAGGAGTAGAGGTGATCCAGGGGAATATCAAAGAAACCTTGGATCTGAGAGGCATGGAGATCCATAGTTAAGACCCTGTTTGCCCCGGCAGTGGTAATCAGGTTGGCCATAAGTTTGGCCGAGATAGGGACCCGGGGCTGATCTTTCCTGTCCTGACGAGCATACCCAAAGTAGGGGACCACTGCAGTTATCCCGCGGGCAGAGGCCCGGCGGGCCGCGTCGATCATCACCAGAAGTTCAATAAGGTTATCGGCGGGGACCTGGGTGGATTGGATAATAAAGAGGTCTGTCCCCCTAATATTCTCGCGTATCTTTACAGATACCTCCCCATCCTGGAAACGGGAGACATCGGCATCGGTCAGGGGAACCCCCAAATAGCGGCTGATCTTCTCGGCCAGCGGGGGGTTGGAATTCCCGGCCAAAAGCTTTAGCTCAAAAGGCATCATCCCTCCTTAGGGCAATAAAAATTTTCCAGTTAAACCGTACCTCATCAGAAAATGGAGGTCACTTATCGCTATTCCCCATCGGATCAAAGGCCTGACCGCAGGAGATCACTTCCCCTTCCTCGGGAGGCAATTACCAATCCGCAAAAGCAGAGCGCTGTGGATCACCAAAGGGGTGGGAGATCCTCTCAGGTTAGCGACCGGGGGGAGCAAATCTGGCTCGAGGGGATGGATTCGAACCATCATTAATGGCTCCAAAGGCCATTGTCCTGCCCTTAGACGACCCCCGAGCAATCCTCAATCGCTTAACTTATCCCTCTCCTTTTGATAGGCAGCGATAACCTTCTCCTCAATCAACTTCCTGGTCTCGGCGTTCACCGGATGGGCGATATCCTGGAAGGTGCCATCCTTGCGGCGCCTTGAGGGCATAGAGACAAAATACCCCCTTGTCCCGTTTATCACCCTCATCCCCTTCACTACAAAGGAGTCGTCGAAGGTCACATCAGCAAATGCCTTCAGCTTCTCCTCATCCCTTAAGCTGATCCTAATATCTGTTATCTCCAATTTTTACCCCTCCTCTGGGAGAACAGTAGCTACGGGATGGGTGACCTCTATCCACCAGTCATCCTCCCTGGACAATTGCTCGGCTGCCCTGATTGCCTCCCGGCCCTCCCGAAAGAGGCCCCAGACCGTGGGACCGCTGCCGCTCAGGGAAGCCGCCTGGGCTCCAAATCCGTAAAGCCTCTCTTTAATGCGCTTTATAACGGGATATCTGTCGGCGACCACCTCCTCTAAGTCGTTAGGAAAGTCCTCAGGGATATGCGCAAAATCCGCTTGAGAAAGTGAAAATTTAATTCTACTAAATTTATCCATATTTGTCAAGCCGAAACTGCATCTGCTATAGGCCCAACTGGTAGAGATTTGAAAACCAGGATTGACCAAGAGAAAATATACCCCTTGGAGGAGGGGCAAAGGTTTTAGAATATCCCCTTTCCCCTCGCAGAGCACAGTCCCCCCCAGTAAGAAAAAGGGGACATCCGTGCCCACCTGAGCGGCAAGCCGTAGAAGCTCCTCCCGGCTTTTGCCCAGCTCCCAGATATGGTTTAGGGCCCAGAGGGTAACCGCCGCATTGCTGCTTCCTCCTCCTAATCCCCCCCCCAGCGGGATCCTCTTCTCTATGGCTATCCTCACCCCTCTCTCCGGGGAGAGAAGCTTCCAGGCCCGATAACAGAGGTTTTTCTCCCCCGCGGGGACCTGGGGATGAGAGGAGGAGATAATGGCCCCCTCCCCCTGAGGTGTAAAGGTAATCCTGTCTCGCAGATCTATGGACTGGAGGATGGTTTCCACCCGATGGTAGCTCCCCATCCTGCCCAAGATCTTCAATCCCAGGTTTATCTTGGCATAGGAGTCTAAGATCAGGGGATTTCTGCCGCCCTCTTCCACCGGTAGAATACCTGAAGTTTCGTTGTCGGGGAATTGAATCCCTTCCCCCTTATGTTTGCCTCATTCCTCAGTACCTCCACTCCAAGTCCAAAGGTCAGTTGGAGGAAGGGACGGGGGAAATAGCCAACCTCCCCTCCCAGCAGGAAGTTCCTCTCTACCCTACCGGAGGGAAAACTCTTCGGCCAGGGGACCGCAGATTGCTGGGACGTATCCACCCTCCCCTCCCCCTTTCTCCTCAGGCGGAGGGAGAGCCTGGTCCACAGATCGGCCCTCAATGGGTAGAGGAGGGCAGAAAAGAGCTGATCGGCATCAGGGCCCATTTCCCATCCGATTATTCTCCCGCGATAGGTATATCTATTCCAAGGCCTGTTCTGTCCATATACCCAGTTGTTTACCCTGGTATATTCCAGGTTAAACCGGACCCCGGTCCGGGTTGTCAGGTCGATCCCCCCATCTATCCCTATCTGCTGCGGCTCGCTGTGGAAGTCGTATTGAAAATCATCGATGAGCAGCTCCCCATAGATCCTGCCCCAGTGGAAATACCAGGAGAAGTCACCCCCAAGAAGGATGTTGTCATCCTCCCGGTGGTTGAACTGTCCGCCGTAGTATATAGGGAGGGGGTTTAAATAAGAGAGCTCAGGTTGTCTCCCCTTTCCCCCGTAGAGCACCACCTCAGAAAGCCCCAGGCTTAACCCCTGCTGCGGCCTCACCTCTATGCGGTGGGCCGAGAGATAGCGGTGGGCTCCACCCAGATCATCCAGCACAGTGGAGAGGGAGATAAACCTCAGCCGACCCATTTTAAATCCCAACCGGATTTGATCAAAGAAAGGGGAGTTATCCCCTAACAAAAGTGATACCTGGGGTGATGGCCCCCATTTTAAGGCCTGCCTGCCTATAAGGAAGTAGAACCCCTGGGATTGCCATCTAATATAGGCATAGGGGGTTGCTCCCCAAAGGTTCTTCTTCCAGGGACGGGCCAGGACCCAGGGGGGATGCCAATTCCCCTCCTCTACCCTAATTCCCTGGCTGAAGAGAAGGGAGGGGGTAACCCTTAGGGAAGCCTCCCCGGTAAGGGAAAGGCTGTTCTGCGGCCTCCTCTTTCTCCCTCCGGCAAGCTTAAGCACAGGAGAGAGGGAAAGCTCCCCTCTGGGGAAGCCTGTCCCCCACTCCTTCTTTAATCTGTTTAAAAGGCAAAGGTAATAAGGGGAAAGCTTCCTCTTCCCCATCTGCAAATCCCGTAAGGCACCCCTGATTCCTGCAGCCACTTCCTCCTGGGTGTAGGGGAAGGACAAAGGGGAGAGATCCGCGAAGAGGCCCTGCAGTTTAAGCTGAGCGATGGCCTCATAGGTGGGGTTTCCCCAGGGGATATATCCCCCTCCCAACTCTCCGCAAATCGCTTCCCCCCAAAGGAGAATGAGCAAGAGGGGGATGAGCCTCTTTAAAGCCTTCAGCAAAGCCCACCACCCTGTGGCGGGACTTTTCTGACAGGGTAACGGGATTTAGGGGATTTTTGCTTTATCTGGACCACCCTGCCTAAAAATGGAAATTCTTTGGTTATCAATGGTCAACTGGGAAAACCTCCAATGGGTAGCTGATGGCTACAGTAAGCTAAAACCCCATAAATCAATTGCTCACCAAGTAGAAGGTTCCGGCTACCAAATTTCAACATTCTTGCAGTATAATCATCAATGAGGAGAAAAGGCTATCCCTGAGTATAACCTCCGCTGCAGTCCTTTTCGCCCTCACGGCGATTCCTTTGCCTCGGCAACAATCCTACTGCTTAATTCCTTGGGGACCTCCTCATAATGGGAGAAATCCATGGTGTGCATCCCTCTCCCTTGGGTAAGGGAACGCAGGGTGGTAGAATATTTGTATAGCTCAGCCAAGGGGGCCTGGGCTTTTATCCTCTTAAATTGCCCGGAAGGGGTTACCCCCTGGATTTTCCCCCGGCGGCTGGAGAGGTCCCCCATCACCTCACCCAAAAAATCCTCAGGCACCGTAACCTCCAGGTTGTAGATTGGTTCCAGGAGGACGGGTTTAGCATCCATAAAGGCCTTCTTGAGGGCCAGGGAGCCTGCTATCTTGAAAGCCAGGTCAGAGGAATCCACGGAATGGTAGCTGCCATCGTAGAGGGTAATTTTCAGGTCAACCAGGAGATAGCCGGCCAAGATCCCCTCGTTCATTGCCTCCCTGACCCCCTTTTCTACTGCTGGAATGTACTTGGAAGGGATGGCTCCCCCCACAACGGCATTCACGAATTCAAAGCCCCCTCCCTGGGGAAGTGGTTCTATGCGCAGCCAGGCATCCCCATATTGTCCCCTTCCCCCGGTTTGTTTCTTATACTTCCCCTGGGCCTCAGCTTTCCTCAAGATGGTTTCTTTATAAGGGATTTTAGGTTTCACCAGGTCTACATCTACCCCAAACTTCCTCTTCAGCTTTCCCACAATAACCTCTAAATGGAGCTCCCCTAAGCCAGAGATGATCGTCTGCTTTATCTCGCTGTCTATCTGGGTGAAGAATGTGGGATCCTCATTCCTCAGCTTGTTTAAGCCATTGCCGATCCTCTCCTCATCGCCCTTTGTCTTTGGCTCTATGGCGATCCGGATCACTGGCTTGGGAAAATCTATCCCTGGGAAGCTTATGGGATGGGACCTCTCACACAGGGTATCCCCGGTATGGGTATCCTTTAGCTTGACCAGAGCTCCCATATCCCCCATTGAGACCCTGCCCACCTCACTTCTCTCCTTGCCGTTGATAGCGTATATCTGACCGATCTTCTCATTGTGCCCTCGGCTGGAATTTAACACCTCATCTCCCGATTTCAGGCTGCCGGAGTAGACCCGGAAGAGGGCGAGTTCCCCCACATGGGGCTCAGAGATAATCTTAAAAACGAGGGAACTCGTCGGGGCCTCCACTTTTACCTCCCTCTTCTCCACCTTATCGCTGCCTGGAGGCTTTCCCTCAGGGGAAGGGAGATCTGCGGGTGAGGGAAGGTAGTTGACAATTCCATCTAAGAGCTGGTGGGTTCCTAGATTGCCGGTCCCTGATCCACAGAGGAGGGGAAAGAGGAGCCTTTCCCTTACTCCCTTTCTTAACCCCTCCCTGAGCTCCTCTGTAGATAGCTCTCCTTTATCCAGATACTTTTCCAGGAGTGCGTCATCAGATTCGGCTACACCATCCATCAGCTTTTCCCTAAACTCCTTAACTTTCCCCTCCATATCCCCGGGGACCTTGGCCTCTTCCCCAGAAGGCAGATGGTAGGTTTTGCCGCTCACTAAATCGATTATTCCCTTAAAATCGGGGCCCTGACCTAGAGGAAGCTGCAAGGGAACGACTGCCGCGCCGAAATTCTCCACCGCCCCGCTGAGCACCTTGAAGAAATCGGCATGTTCTTTCTCCATCTGGTTGATGAACAAGAGGCAGGGCAGATCATACTTCTTGGCATACTCCCAGACCACCTCTGTTCCCACCTCCACCCCGGATGTGGAGCCCAGGAACACCACAGCCCCATCAGAAACCCTCAGGGCGCTGATCACCTCCCCAACAAAATCGGTATACCCTGGTGTATCCAGGATGTTAAACCTGTGTGACTTCCAATCCAGATGGAGGAGAGAAGTAGATATGGAGATCTGTCTCTCTATCTCATCCTGACTATAGTCCGACTGGGTGGATCCCTCCTCTATCTTTCCCATTCTGGTTATGCGATTAGCGGAAAAGAGCAAGGCTTCTGCCAAGGAGGTCTTTCCCACCCCTCCGTGTCCCACCAAACTAAGATTGCGAATCTCTTCAACCTTATATTCCTTCACCCACTCCTCCTTAGTTTAGACTATGGTTTTAGAGGAACAGACCGCAACTTGACCTGAATGTTAGTTGGGCGGAGGCCTGTCCGTTTTCCTTTTGGCAGTTTAAGATATCATTCACAAACTGATGATTAAAACAGGTTAGGAGGTAAAATAACAAACTTATTTCCCCCTGTCAAGTTCAGAATGGTCTTTTCCTTGAAGATGGGTCAAATGGACAAACCCGAAGGAAGTTTGGCTTGACATCGGGTGGTGATTTGTATATTTTTGGGGTTAGGGCATAGTGTATGGATGGTGGAGCAGAAAGAACTTAAGGATTGGTGGCGTATCGGAAATTGTTAGTAATCTGCTTTTTGAAATTGAGAATCTCTAAGTAAATCAAAGCTTTCTGTGGTATAGTAACGGGAATAAGGTCTTATTACTTGCCACAGGAGTCCAGAATAAGTAAAGCAAGGAGACGGGTCCGGTGCCCATATTGCTATGGACTCCATACCAAACGATATGGTTCTTTCTCTGTAAATCAAGGATCTAAGAGCCATAAGCGCTACTACTGCTATGATTGTCAACGGACTTTTACTCTTTGGACCCATCAGCTAACAGAGGAAGCAGTAAGGCTCTATTTTGACACACAAGCCAGCTATCGAGCCGTTGGCCGCAACCTGAAGATAGAACCTAAAGCAGCCCACAGGAAAATTATCCATATGGGCTTTAACTGCAAGTCCCCTCTGGAGGTAAGCCTGGAACTCAAACCCCAGTGGTCTGGCTATCTTGTTGTTGACGGAGATTCCATCATTGTAGGCAAACATAAGGAATCTCTCTTGTTAGGAGCCGATGCTTACAGTCAGGACATCCCCCTTGCTATCTTAGCTGAAAGTGAAGATGGCCTAAACTGGATGCGCTTCTTTTTGCTGCTGAAGGACCCCATTGGGTATCCACTCAAGGGCATAATCTCCGATGGAGATCCAGCCATCAGTGAAGCAAGGGAAGCTGTCTTCCCTGATGTCCCTTGGCAACTCTGTGTGAGACATTTTGAAAAGGGGTTAGATCGCTTTCTGCGCTACGAGTTTACGCAGAGAAGAGGCTATCGGCGCGAGATTGATGGATTCCGCAAAGCAATTCATAATATGCTCTATGCCAAAAGCTTAGAGGAAGCTCAGAAATACCTATTGGCTATCTCTATCGATCCTGGATTCAAGCAAGCAGGGCTATCAGGGGTAATAGGCAAGATCGAGAAAAAGTTTCCCAATCTTGTTACTCATCACCTTCATCCAGGTATGCCCCGCACCAGCAATATTGCGGAAGGCGTTATCAGCCGACTCGATGCAAAGATCAACCGGGCAGATGGCTATAAGTGTCATAATACCTGTTGGGCAACATTGAAGATGTTAATTATGTGGTATCGCTTCAAGAAGTTCACAGACTGTGGCAAGAGGAACAAGCACAAGAACGGCAAAAGTCCACTCCAGCTATCCAAAGTGGATACTCAAAATATCAACTGGATCGGCTTCAGCCAGAAGGCCCGTTAGCAACAATTTTGACTACGCCACCAAAAAATTTAATCTCGACTTTGATGATGCTTACCAATATGCTGTCGCTGAGAAATACGACCTGACCATTGTAAGTTTCGATGTGGACTTTGACCGAACCGAACGAGGGCGGAAAACACCGGGAGAAGTGTTGGAGGGACGAGGTAGTGAGTGAGGTCAAGTGGGGAGAGAAGAGTTATGGGCCATAAATTATTCTGGAAGTAAAAGGCTTGGAGAGGGAACAGGATCGGCAGAAAGAAGGGGCGGCAAAGCGGTGGATACAAGCCTTAAATCATCACGGCGAATTTGGCCGCTGGGCCTTGGCGATCCGCAGAGATCCACGGAGGTTGAAGGAGAATCTGAGAGGGATAGAGTCAGCATAGGATATTGCTGAGGGCTCAGCCATTCTAAAACCTGATGTAGTTAGAGAGACTGAGCTTCGTTCAAGGTCAGCACGCACGAATAGATTTTGGGGGGAATGAAGTGGTGGAACGATAGCATTACAAAAGTATCTATTCAAACAGGAGGTAAACGAAGTAAAATTTACAAGGATTACTATCAATCCTAAGCAAATGGGAGGTGTGCCCTGTATTCGCGGGTTGCGTGTCCCCGTGGCAACGGTTGTGGGCATGGTGGCTGAGGGGATGACCGAAGGGGAGATTCTCAGGACATTTCCTGACCTGAAACGCGAGGACATTCGCGAGGCGCTTCAATACGCCGCAGCAGCTGTGCGGGAGCGTGAACTACCCTTGGTAACAGCATCGTGAAATTCTTGGTGGACAGTGCCTTATCCCCTATGGTGGCAGAAGGCTTAAGGCAAGCCGGGTATGATTCGGCACAAGTGCGCGATTACAAAATGCAGGCAGCAGAAGATGAGGTAGTCTTTGCCAGAGCCCTGACAGAGGATCGGGTTCTTATCTCCGCGGACACTGACTTTGGGACGCTACTGGCGTTGCCAAGAGAAAGCAAACCGTCCCTCATTCTTTTCCGCCGAGGTACAGAGCGACATCCTAAGCAGCAGTTGGCTCTACTGTTGGCTAACCTTCCTGCCATCAACAAGTCTCTCGAGAAAGGGAGTGTTGTTGGCTTTGAACATACCAGAATCCGCATTCGTGCGCTTCCCTTTGGCGGAGAGTAAGTTGGCGACACATTGGCCGAAATTACTGGAAAGGGGGACCAATGAAGTTGTCCCTTATATATGTTTTGCAATTAGCTTTACTGTTGTTTGTATCTCAGTTTTTCTTTGTGGTAATAACTTGCGGACAATCTACAAATCTCGAAATGCTTGATGCGGGTAAGATGCTTCGCATGATGGGAGGAAACTTCAAGAATAAGATTGATGAGGAGTTCTCACTGATAGTCCAGTTTGACATCAAGGACAGGGAAGAATCTTGGCACGTGATTGTTGAAAAGGGACGGAGAGTTGTCGTCGGTCAAGGCCCACACAAACAGGCTCGTCTCTTCTTTGTTACCACCATTGACACACTACGTCTTATCTACGATGGTAAGATAACGGCAATGACAGCAGCAGGTAAAGCAAGGGGTTCTGATCTTCCTCCCTTAGACCTAAAATTGGCTGAGGGATTGGAATTCACTCCAGAAGTTAGAACACAGCTTTACACCTTTCTTTATCACTTTTTCAATCCATCGGTCCCAGAAAAGATCTTATTGGGAGAGGAGTACTCTCGTGTTGTGCACGGTGGACATGTTATACCTTTATATTATCATCCGGGATCCCGCAGTGGTTGGTATCTCTTGAAAAAGAGGGAGAAATTAAATGAACCGGGAGATACCAACCCCTTCCCTCAGGCCTTTATTTTCATAGAAGGTGAAGGTTTTGCAAAGATCGGAGACAAAACTATCAAGGTAAAAGCGGGAGAGTCTTATTACATTCCCCCAGACTCAGACCATGTTGTTTGGACAGAAGGCAACAAGCCGTTAGTTTTGATTTGGCTTGCTTGGGGAAGTGGAGCTTAAATCTCTTCACGCGGTGGCGAGGTTGGCGAAATAGGCTCGTTCTGGAGGTGAAGAAGATTTGAGACAGAGCAGGATCGGCAGAAAGAAGGGGTGGTAAAGCGGTGGATACGAACAGTGAATCATCACGGTGAATTTGGCCGCTGGGCCTTCTTAATCTGCAGAGATCCTCGGAGGTGGAGAGAGAATATGAAATAAGCTGCAATTGGATAGATAAACCTAATGGTGCAATGCAGGTTCGGGGTTAGAGCACCTGCTGAATTGGCTTTCGGTCACTTTAGCAATGCACATAGTTATAGATCGCCATATTCAAGACAACGATGGGAGGTGAGCTTTATGAGTAACGGGGCTTATGCAGGAGCAGCCGGGGCCGGAGCTGTGGGGGCGGCTATTGCCAATGCAATTAAGGCAAGCGGAGCGATTGTGAAGGTGGAGCCAGATGCCTTCCAGAAAATCGCTGCTAAGGTGGATGCGCCATTGGTAGTGCGGGCCGTAGGGGGTTTTTTATCCAAGGGCTATAAATACCTTACAGCATATAAGGGACTTATTTTTTATACGAAATCTCCCTCTGAGCTTTCGTTTAGGCCGAGCGTGGAACTGATTTTAGCGAAGAAGATCTGGATACCTGGTTAACGGGGAGGCTGTGGGAGCGGGTTCAAGACCCTGAGGTTGCTCGGTCCTCTCCGAGGATGATTACACGAATAGGAAGGGCATTTAGTCTATCAGACATAAAAAGTGGTTAATTTTGTTAAACCAGAGGAGGTGAAACCGGCTGAAACGAATGAACAGATCGGTCAAGTAGCTCCCGGATGGGCGCCTGAAGTGGGTGCGTGTTACCGGAATGGGTGGCAGAAACTATGGAAATACATCTTAGAGTTACTGCTCATAACCATCATCTCTTTCCTCATCTATCTCCCCATTTATGCATTTTCTGTCGCCAGAAAGGGTGGTATTGGGGCTATATTCTTTATTATCTTGGCCTTGCCTTATGTCATTTTGCTTGCCTGGCCCATAGAGTATGGTGTTTCGTTTGCCTACCTTAAAGCAGCGAGAGGTGACAATCTAAAAGTCAAGGATATGTTTGATGTTTTTCAAAATTGGCTAAACGCCATCTTAGCAAATTTACTTGTTGCTGTGATTGTGGGGATAGGAGTTGTTTTTCTCATAGTGCCTGGCATCATATTCGCCTGCAAGCTGGCCTTTGTGCCCTACCTGGTTGTAGAAGGGAAGATGGAGGCCATTGAGGCAGTCAAGGCGAGTTGGGAGATGACCAGAGGGTATGCTGGGAGGATATTTCTCATTGGCTTATTGGCAATTCCCATTTCTATAGCAGGACTGCTCTGTTTTGGGGTGGGGATCATTGTGGCAAATATGTGGATTGGCCTGGCCTCCGCTTCCCTCTATCATGCAGTTGTTATGACAAAAGAGACGTCCGAGAATGTGCCCATTGGATAGAATGGTTTTTGACTTCATCTGACATTAGGGGTATAAACGGGCCTTACCCAGCTCTTTCAGATATGCCATCCTTTTATCGGATAAGTGATGTATCCCGAAGAACGATGAGTTGAATGCCGCTGGTATGCCCCTGAGCCAAGGTGTAGTTAAGCTTGCTTTTCGGTGCAAGCCAACAGCAAAACCAATTTTCAAGATCCGAAAAGAAGATGTGAAGGAAGATGTGAGCATGACATGTGAGGGCAAGGTAGCAATTGCCACAGGAGCTGCGGGCAGTGGTATGGGCCGCAGCATCGCACTTACACTGGCTCGTGAAGGGGCAAAGATCATTGTAAACTATCGCAGAGCGAGGAGAGCGCCAAGGCGATTGTTGACCACATCAAGAGTAGTGGCGGCAGTGCAATCGCCATAGAGGCTGATGTCTTTGAAGCCGACGGGTGTAAAAAGCTGGTTAATGCAGCCAGCCAACGGTTTGGGCAAATCGATATCTATATCATTGGTCCTGGCGGCGGCTGGCATCCAGAACCGATCGACAGACTTGATCCAGCCGCCGCAATTGAGGATCTTCACCACGAGATTGCACCGCTTTTCTACTTGATGCCTCTTGTCCTGTCGGGTATGTATAGGCGGAGATGGGGAAGGCTTATTGGTATAGCTCTGCATCCGACAAAACTGCCGCCGGCTTACTCCTACAATGTTGGTAAAGCAGCCAGGGTGCAGGCGATGCTACTGGCTCAGGATCAAGCGTGGCGTAACGAAGTGACCATCAACATCATCGCCCCCGGTCCTGTACCTGCGATCAAAGGCTTAAAGGGAGCCATTGAGCAGTGTCACCACGGAGCGGCCTGGCAAAAACGGACTAATATTTCGCCCCAGGATGTTACTGAAGGCGTTGCCTTCCTGTGCTCTGAGGCTGGGAGATTCATCACAGGATGCGTGCTACCATATTTGTTTTGCGAGTAGCAACCGACCGGCGACCCGATGGTTACTGCAATAGAATCCCAGACCAGGGAGATACCCCCCTTCGTCAAGCGGGTTATGTAACTGAGGAGGGTTAACAGACGATCTCTCAGAAGGAGGAAAACATGATTCAGAGTTGGAAAGTGTTTGTGGCGGTGATAGTATTAATGGGGGGTTTGCTCGTTGGGTGTCAGTCTGACAAAGTAGGGGGAAAAGTGGATGTACGAGAGGAGCAAAGCAAGATTCTGAAGATCATCGATACATATGTTCAGGCCGTCGGGGCCGCTGATGCTGATCTGCTGGATAGTCTGTTCTGGAAGGATGATCCCCATTTCTCCGAGATCGAGAACGACAGGCCTAAACCCTTTGGAGCCCAGACTTTTACCGCAATTGGCAACTGGATGCGAATGCAGGGAAAACCTGGGAATAAACAGCGGTTTTACGAAACGAAAGTATACATCCTTTCACCAGAGGTAGCATATAGCGTCTCTATGCGTGACGAATATGAAGGGGAAAAGGCCATACCAAGTCGAGTTACCCTCATCTACCTGAAAAAAGGAGATGAGTGGAGGATCATCCATGGGCACTTTTCCTATGTCCCTGAATAAAGACAAACTTAGCTGTAATCCGCGGGACTTTTCTGACAGGATGAACAGGATTTTTATTTATCTTGATCATCCCGTCTATCTTGGCTAATAAAAATGCGTACAGAGTGGTGGGAAAGTTACTTCTCGGGTCTTTTTTTGGATGTTCTCCGACAGGGCAAGACTGAGGGGCAGACAGGTGCTGAGGCAGATTTTATCCAGAAGGTGCTGCGGCTTAGCCCACGGGCCAAAATACTCGATGTGCCCTGTGGCAATGGCAGGCTCTCCCTTGAATTGGCCTCGCGTGGTTATCAAGTTACGGGGGTGGACATCACACTGCCTTTACTGAACGATGCGCGACGCAAGGCGGCTAAACAACAATTGGAAGTTGTGTGGGAACATCGGGATATGCGTGATCTCCCCTGGCAAGAGGAATTCGATGACGCTTTTTGCTTTTGGGGAAGCTTTGGCTACTTCGATGAGATCGGCAACCGAGGTTTTTTGCAGGCTGTTGCCCGCGCTCTCCAACCAGGGGCCAGGTTTCTTTTAGATATCCACATCGCCGAATCACTTCTTCCCAGATTTCAGGGGCGCGACTGGCAGCGAGTGGGGGATATCCTAATGTTCCAAGAGCGATGCTATGATCACCTACATAGTCGGGTTGATGTGGAAATGACATTGGTTAAGTCAGGCAGAACTACGAAGAGAGCGAGTTCAGTGCGGATATACACCTACCGCCAGCTTTGCCAGTTGTTTGAAGAAGTTGGCTTTGCGATCTGTGAAGGGTATGGCTCATTGAATCGGGAACCATTCAAACTGGGATCGCCGAGGCTTTATCTGGTTGCAGAGAAAAGGGGAGTTTGATGGAAAGGGTAGATAAACTTGCTTAAGGAGCAACCCGTTCTTGGGGCTAACACTGCATCAGCCTACAGTAGGTAAGCGATACCAGATAAGCCTCATCCTGATCTGGCTCTAGCCGTCTTCATAAGGCAAGATCTTAAAATTTGTGTCAAGTTTTGGGGGCAGGAAGAAAGATGTAGCCTATGAGCTTAGTCCCAGGCCCCTTGGCTTTAGGTTTTTTCATTCTTAATTCTACATTCTTCACCCCGTTAAATAGTGAGTCCAAGCAAAGAAATTAGAAGTGAAACAAGGTCATTAGAAGAAGGCTTCAACCTTTGGAAACAAGCAAATATTTAACGGGGTGAATTTTACATTCGAAGCTTCGCCCAGTTTATACTGCCGTAGCTGGACGGTTTGCCCGTCCCGGGCCGGGAAGGCGAAGCTTCGCTAAATTAAAAGATGTGAAAGGAAAACTTGTATCCAAGATAGGAGGAACAATGGAGGAATTCTCTTTTTCAGTAAAAAAGGAGTCAGGCCCCACAGAACTTGAGGACCAATATGATCTGGTCATCCTGGGCGCTGGGCCAGCGGGGTTGACCTCAGCCATCTATGGGGCCAGGGCCCATCTGAAGACCTTGGTGGTGGAAAAGGAGGTCATTGGGGGGGAGATAGCTTCCACTGATGTTGTGGAGAACTACCCGGGGTTCCCGGAGGGGGTAAGTGGGGCGGTTCTTGCCCAAAGGATGGAAGAACAGACCAAGAAGTTCGGTGCCCAGATATACCAAGGGGCTATTGACCGGGTGGAGTTAAAGGGAAATCCGAAAAAGGTTGTTGTAGATGGAAAGGGGATAGAGGCGACTTCCGTGATTGTAGCTACAGGCACCTCCCCCAAGTCATTGGGTGTCCCCGGGGAGAGGGAGTTCAAGGGGAGAGGGGTCTCTTATTGTGCCACCTGTGATGGACCCATCTTCTCTGGACAGGACATTGCCGTTATCGGCTGCGGCAATTCAGGCCTGCAAGAGGGGCTTTTCATCCTGAAGTTTGTCAAGTCGCTCTCGTTTGTGGAGTTTTTGCCCACCATCCAGGCCGAGAAGATTCTGCAGGCTCGGATAAAGGACTATAAAAATGTAAGTTTTTACCTCAACCATCAGCTTCTCTCTATCAATGGGGAGATGACCGTTCAAAGTGTTACGGTGAAGGATAGAGAGAGCGGTCAGCGCAAGGAGATACCGGTCAGCGGGGTCTTCGTCTATGTGGGGTTGATCCCCAATATCGAATTTTTGAAAAGTGAGCTCAAGCTCAATGATTGGGGGTATGTGGTTGTTGATGAGAAACTGCAGGCTTCTGTCCCCGGGGTCTTCGCCGCCGGCGATGTGCGGGAGAAGGAGATACGGCAGGTGGCCACGGCAATCGGCGATGGGGCAGTGGCCGCAGTTTCCGCGGGGGAGTATGTCGAAAAGGTGCGGAGGCAATAGGCTCTTCCCTAACCGTGCCTGATGAGGCCGGCCATGGAATTCTGAGGAGGTGTGAATTTGGGTGAGCTGAACAGTTTGGCCCAGGAGGTTGCCCGTTGGCGGGAGGAGAAGGGGTTTGTGACCAACTGGGAGGGGATGTTGGCTAAGCTTATGCTGGTAGTTACCGAGGTGGCCGAGGCCGCTGAGGCGGTGCGGGAGGAGAACAGAGAGGGTTTTGCCGAGGAGGTGGCCGACACCTTTATTAGGCTTTTGGACATCTGCGGCAGCATAGGCCTGGATATAGAGGGGGAGATAAGGAGGAAGATGGAGGTGAACAAGGGAAGGCCTTACAGGCATGGGAAGAAGAGCCAGTGGTAAGGGGAAACAAAATTATCAATTGGCAAGGCAAGATGAGCAATTATCAATGGTAAGAATTCACCATTGGTGGCTTAAAAATATTAAAGAGGAGGAGATTTGAGGATAGCCGTTTTGGGGAGTGGACTTATGGGGAGGGGGGCTGCCTTTGACCTGGTGCGCTCCCCGCAGGTAGAGGAGGTTTTGCTTGTGGACAACCGAAGGGGCCAGGCCCAGGATCTGGCTGAGTGGTTAAAGAGCCCTAAGGTGAAACCGGTTATGGCAGATGCTGAGAGCTCCGAGGAGATGGTTGGGTTGCTTAGAGATTGTGACGCGGCAATATCTTGCTTGCCCTATAGGTTTAACCTAATGGTTGCCAAGTATGCCATTCAGGCCAGGACTAACCTCTGTGATCTGGGGGGAAATATAGAGGTGGTAAAAGGGGAGCTGGCCCTTTCTGCCGAGGCCAAGAAGGCGGGGGTGACCATAGTCCCCGATTGCGGTCTGGCCCCAGGGATGGTCAGCATCCTAGTGGCCTTAGGGATGGAGAGGCTTAAAGAGGTTGCTGAGGTGCACATCAGAGTTGGCGGCCTCCCCCAGAACCCATTGCCTCCCCTAAATTATATGCTCAGCTTTGCCGTTTCTGGTCTGATAAACGAGTATATAGAGCCCTGTCTTGTCCTCAGGGATGGCCAACTCATCCAGGTTGCGCCCCTTACCGAGGTTGAGGAGATTAACTTTCCACCCCCCTGGGGGAGGTTGGAGGCCTTCCAGACATCGGGGGGAACATCAACCCTCCCCTTTACCTATCAGGGAAGGATAAGAAAGCTTGATTACAAAACCATCAGGTATCCCGGCCACTGCCAGATAATGAAAGCAATGACTGATTTGGGATTGGCAAGCTCAGAGCCAGTTATAGTCGATGGCCGAGAGGTTATCCCCAGGGACTTGCTGGAAACCTTACTCTTTTCCCATCTGCCCACCTCCGGGCCCGATGTGGTGCTTTTGAGGGTAACCCTGCAGGGGAAGGGGAAGAAGCTTAGCTATGAGATGGTTGATCTTTTTGACCCTCAGACCGGCCTCTCGGCGATGATGCGGACAACCGCCTTCTCGGCCTCGATAGTGGCCCAGATGCTCGGCTCTGGCCGGATAAACCAGATGGGGGTGCTCCCCCAGGAGCTCTCCGTCCCCCCTGAGGAGTTCTGCCAGGAGCTGGGCAGGATGGGGATAAGGGTGGAGGAGAGATGGGATAGCTGACCATAGATTATGATTAAACACCGAAGATCACTGAAAAATTACACAAGCCCCCAGATGTTCATTTAAAAAATGGACTACCGTTTTTATAGCTTCCTGATATTTCGGTAATTTCGGTGTTTCTGCACATTATTTGAGTTGATGCCGCGGATTTAGGGGAAGTCCGCGGCAGGGGAGATGCTATGAAGAACAGGGAGCTCTCCGAGATATTTGAGAAAATAGGTGATATCTTAGAGTTTAAGGGGGATAGCAGCTTTCGGGTGAATGCCTATCGCAAGGCCGCCAGGGTGCTGCAGGATCTCACCGAGGATATTGAGATCATCCATCAGGAGGGGAGATTGCGCTCCATCCCCGGTGTGGGGGAGGGCATTGCCAAGAAGATCGCCGAATACCTGGAGACGGGCAAGATGACCAAGTATGAGGAGGTGAGGAAGGATATCCCTGACGACCTCATCAGGTTGCTGGGCATCCCGGGGATGGGGCCCAAGACCACAGCCCTGGTCTATAAGAAATTGGGGATTGAGAACATAGAGGACCTGGAGAAGGCGGTGCAGGAGGGCAGGCTGCGGGACCTTCCCGGGTTGGGGGCAAAGAAGGAGGAGAATATTCTCAGAGGGATAAAGCTATTGCGGGAAGCGGGCAAGAGGATCCCCCTGGGCGTGGCTCTCCCTCTGGTGGAAAGGGTCGTCGCTGATCTGCAGGAGAGGGCGCAGGTAAACCAGATATATCCAGCCGGCAGCCTCCGCCGCAGGAAGGAGACGGTGGGGGACATCGACATCTTGACCACAGGCACTGATGGAGGGAGGATAATCGAGGCCTTTACCTCCAGCCCCGGGGTGAGGGATGTGCTGGCCAGGGGGGAGACCAAGGGGAGCATCATCGCCGAGGGCGGGATTCAGGTTGACCTGAGGGTTGTGCCCCAGAACTCCTATGGCTCGGCTTTGCAGTATTTCACCGGCTCCAAGGCCCACAACATCCACCTGAGGGAGATAGCCAAATCGCGGGGGATGAAAATATCTGAGTATGGCATCTTCCGCGGGGAGGAGAGGTTGGGGGGAGAGAGGGAGGAGGATATTTACTCCATCCTGGGTTTGAGCTATATTCCTCCGGAGTTGCGGGAGGATCGGGGGGAGATAGAAGCTGCCCAGGAAGGGAAGATCCCGCAGTTGGTGGAGGGGGAGCAGATCAAAGGGGATTTACATGTTCACTCCAGGTGGAGCGATGGCACGGCCACCATTAGGGAGCTTGCCCTCAGGGCCCGGGAGATGGACTATGAGTATATAGCCATCTGCGATCACTCCCAGTCCTTGAAGTTCGCTGGGGGGGTCTCCCTGGAGGATATGGCCAAGAAGTTGGAGGAGATAGAGAGGGTAAACCGGGAGGTCGAGGGGGTTAGGACCCTCTCCGGTACGGAGGTGGATATAAAAACAGATGGAAGCTTAGACTATCCCGATGAGCTCTTGGAGAGGTTGGATCTGGTGGTGGCCGCGGTGCACACCGGGTTTAAGCAGCCCGAGGAGCTAATCACCAGGAGGATAGTGGCCGCCTTAGAGAACCCTAATGTGGACATCATCGCCCATCCCACAGGAAGGCTTATCTCCAGCCGGGAGGGATACAGCTTAGATTTGGGGGAGGTTTTCTCGGTGGCCGCGGAGACCGGGACTGCCTTAGAGATCAACGCCTACTATGATAGGTTGGATCTGAGTGATGTCAACTGCCGCAGGGCCCAGGAACAGGGAGTGAAGCTCTCTATCGGCACGGATGCCCACCATATCGACCAGCTTTGGATGATGAAGCTGGGAGTGGCCGTGGCTAGGAGAGGATGGGTAGGCCCTGCTCAGCTTTTAAATACCTGGCCGTTGGAGAGGCTTTTGGCCTGGCTGAAGACCAGAGGTGGATAAGAGGGTAAGCGCAATGGCTTAATGCAAAATGCAGAATACGAATTGAAAAATGCAAAGTGAAAGAAAGAATTTATCGGAGCGGCTATTAAATCAAAGCGAGGTGGCAGAACCCCGATTCTGCCACCTCGCTCTCTTGCCGTCAGATGGGGGCACCTGACGGCTCGTGTGGGGCCAGTCAGATGAGGGTATCTGGCCGTTCAGTCATTGGCGAGTCGCAGGATCTGAGTACGAACTTATGAATAATGCGGGCTAAGTTCGGGGTTGAAGGAGGGAAGGTTGGGAGGTGGTGCACATCATCGAAAGGGGGAAGGTTTGGGTTCCCAAAGGAGAAGAGGGAAAGCAGGTTCCCCTGGGGCTGTAGGGCGGAGGCCTAAATTGGGGAAGCTCGATCCCCAGGTCTTGGCTGGCCTCCTCAAGAAGTTTTGTCCCCCAGATCCTCGGGTGGTGGTGGGCCCCCGGATCGGGGAGGATGCCGCGGTAATCGATATGGGTGATAGGTTCTTGGTGGCCGCCACCGATCCGGTGACCTTGACCACGGGGGAGCTAGGGACCTATGGGGTGGAGGTCAATGCCAACGATGTGGCGGTGATGGGGGCAGAGCCGAGGTGGTTTCTGGCCACCCTTCTCCTGCCGCAGGTGGCCGAGGTTGAAGGGATGGCCGAGAGGATATTCTCCCAGGTTTATGAAGCAGGCCAGAGGTTAGGAGTGGTCCTCTGCGGCGGCCATACGGAGATCACCGACGGGGTAAAAAGGCCTATTCTCATCGGCCAGATGTTGGGGGAAGTGGCTAAGGATAAGCTGGTTACCTCCTCTGGGGCAGAGGAAGGCGACCTCCTCCTCTTGACCAAGGGGATAGCCATCGAGGGCACGGCCATAATTGCCAGGGAGAGAGAGGCAGAGTTAGAGGGGAAATATGGGGAGGAATTTGTCCACAGATGCCAAAACTTCTTGGTAGAGCCGGGGATAAGCATCGTTAAGGAGGCACGGCTGGTCTCCAAGGTTGCTCGGGTTCACGCTATGCACGACCCCACGGAGGGAGGGATAGCCACAGCACTTTGGGAACTCTCCTCGGCCTCTCAGGTGGGGATAAAGGTGCAGAGGGAAGCATTGCCCATTCTGGAGGAGACCAGGCTTCTCTGCCAGGAATTTGGGCTTGACCCATTGGGCCTCATTGCCTCCGGCTCCCTGCTTGTCGCCCTCTCCCCCCAGGATGCCCCTGGGGTAATTGATGCCTTAGAGGATGAGGGTATTCCCTGCGCAGTTATTGGAAGGGTAGAGGGGGAAAGGGTAAGATGGGAGGATGGAGGTGATCTCCCCCTCTTTCCCCAGGATGAGCTGACTAAGCTTCGTTAAGGCTATGGAAGGGAGACAGAGAGATTGACGAAATCCGAATGACGAAGGGGACCGCAGATCAACGCTGATTCACGCAGACGGACGAAGATTCTGTCGCACTTTGGGGTGGGCCTTAAGCCAATGCCGCAATCCCAATGACGAAAAGGTTGTCTGATCGCTTCACTCCTCGCAATGGCGATTCTCTTACCGGTCATTGCGAGTCCCGATGAAAATCGGGGCGAAGCAATCTCCAACTTCTACCGCACTTTAGTGCGTGGTTACACCGGCTGAGCGGTCAGGTCCTCTCTCCGAGCCGTCAGAACCCCTGTTCTGACGGAGGAAAGTGATGACTACCAATGCTCTCCGAACAATTTCCTCCCCCTTGATGGGGGAGGACTAAGGAGAGGGTGAAAATTCTGTTGATTCCCCCTTATCCTAACCCTCTCCCTTCTCCAACTATGGCAACCTTGCCCGGATTGTTCACAAACTGATAACCAATTGGTATAACCTTTTCAGTTTTAGGGGTTTATGTATTTACCCTGTAGGGACAGACCTTCAGGTCTGTCCGCTTCCTTCAGACTCCGCTAAGGCGGAGTTCCTACAATAAAAAATTATTGACGATTCGAGATGTTAGGCGAATTTATGAATAATTCGAGCTTGTTGGCTCAGTCATAAAAAAACCTTGACAAAGCAGAAAGATTTGCTATCTTCAATATCAGATTCTGATGATAAAGACGAGGAATTCCCTTGCAAAACGAGGTGTAGTGAAAGGGAATGAAGAAGGACGAAGCCACGGTGCTCAAGGATGCATTCTTGAGTTGAAGTTCAATAACCGAGACAGCCGAGCTGCCGAAGGACTAATTTAAAGCAGGTCGGTTTTTGTTTTTGGTCGCATCGCAAGGCTCAGTGCCGTCAGGGCTCCCGCTTGACGGTTTAGGACTTAGATTCTACCACACTTTAATGCAGGTTGAGGGTCTTTAGGGCCTTTACCAAGGTCGGCAGGGAGAAAGGTCTTGACAGGTGAGGTGTGATTCATTATCTTTAAGTGTCCTTAAGGAAACTCCTGATGCCGAAAAACCTTGCCTTTCTAAAAAAACAGGATTGGGTGGAGGAGAATCGGGAGGCAAAAAGCGATAGCTCTTTAGCAGTTATTTTAGAGCTGGAGTCCAAGAAAAAAACAGCCGATCTGTCATAATGTCAAAGCTGAGCAGGTCGGTTTTTCTTTGGCTGTATCAGAAACTTCTACCGCTTTTATCCTGTACTTTCCGGGAGGTGCAGTATGTATGAACGAATTTCAATAGATGCAAAAATCTGCCATGGACAGGCCTGTATAAAAGACACTCGCATTCCTGTTCATCAGATTGTTCGCATGCTGGCCAACGGGGACCAAATTGATGACCTTCTCAAGGAATATCCTTCGCTTAGCAGAAATGACATTTTAGCCTGTCTTAACTATGCTGCAGCTCTTGCTGAAGAGCAAATCATCCCCATTGAACACTGAGTATGAACATCTTCGTGGATGAGAATATTCCTTTGATGACTGTGAGCGCCCTACGGAAACAGGGCCATAATGTACTTGATATTCGAGGAACAGAGGATGAAGGTATGCTCGATGATATTCTTTGGCAGAGAGTTCAGCGGGAGAGGCGAGTGTTAATTACGACTGATAAGGGATTTGCCCAATACCGTGACCAGCTACATCATGGTATTTTGATTGTGCGTCTCCGGAAGCCGAATCGAATCAAAATTCATCAGAGGATAATGTAAGGCATTAGCCAGTTCAAAGCGGAGAAATGGCCGGGTATGATACTTGTGATGCGGGATACGATTCAAAGCATATGGCGAACTGGAAAGAAGAAATGACCCTATCCGGGAAGGAATTGGATCATCCGTTCAATCCATTGGCTGTGGGGGCTTCGATTTATCGGAGTCCGAAGAGAGAGGACAGACCTAAATGTTTGTACTTACATCCAGACCGCTGAGCCGTCAGAACCCCGATTCTGACAGCAAAAAGGGGACTGGGGCAGAAGAGGGTTTCTGCCACCTAACGGGAGCCCCCAGCTAAAGCCGGGTAGAAGTGTATGTTGTGGGAGGCATCTCCCGATGCCGATGATCGACCTTTTGGGACAGAGCTTTAGCCCTGTCCTCACCGCTTGCGTAGTCGGGTTGCTATGAAAAATAGGAAGTGTCCCTATTTTCTCCAAAAGGGCTAAGGCCAAGCAGAGGATACCCCAGCTAAAGCTGGGTAGAAGGGAACAGCGAACCACAGATTTACGCAGATATAAAAATGTGCTGTCAGGAGTTACCTCCTGACAGCCATGGCTTCTACCGCACTTTAGTGCGGGTCAAGGGCCTTCAGGCCCTCTATGGGGCTAAAGCCCAGAGGAGGTTACCCCAGCTAAAGCTGGGTAGAAGTTGTGGGAGGTATCTCCTGATGCCGATGATCGACCTTGTAGGGACAGAGCTTTAGCCCTGTCCTCACCATTTGCCTAGTCGGGTTGCTATGGAAAATAGGAAGTGTCCCTATTTTCCTATTTCCCCTATATTAGGGGTGTGCACTCAAAGTAAGGAGGATTAGCATGGCTGAGCAATTAACTAAGGAGATTCTTGATTTTGAAAGTGATCATATTTGGGTACATGAGAATTTCGATGATTTGTTTGAAAAATATGCTGACCAGTGGATTGGGGTAAAGAATCATCAAGTTATTGCAAGTGACCCAGATTTAATGGTATTGAGGAATAAGTTGTCAGATCCTACAAATACCTGTATAGAGTTTATAACGCGAGAGCATTTGGAGATGATCCTTTGATTATCCGTGGCCATTTCGTTGCCGATGCACCATATTTTGCAGTTCATCTTCGGTCAGTGTGGTTTGAAGGAATAAGTTGGCTTTTGGCTGATACGGGGGCAGCGAGAACTACGCTTCTTGATCGTGATATAAGACATCTGGGGATTCCTCTGGAGGCACTGGTGCCAGCGGAGATGTCCATTGTTGGAATCGGAGGGAGCGTCCGTTCATTCGTTTTACGGGATGTAAAGATAGCATTTGCCACAAGTGAAGGCGACTTTTTGCTTCAGCAGAACATTTGGGCCACCCAACATGACCTTGATCAGTTACCCCCTGAGGAAGTTTCTCGGATCTTGCGGCTTCCCTCGGTCTTGGGCCGCGATGTTATCAACCGCTTTCGCCTTACCTATGATTATGGCGTCGGAGAAGTTCTATTGGAGCGCACATAACGGAAACTTGCCTACCTGCTGGCTCCGTGAAGAATGGGAGAAAAGGGTCGGTTTGTCAAATGTGTAGATCTGACCCCCTTTGACCCATTTTTCACCATCCATTTGCAAGTCGTAATTAGAAGGGTAACAGGTGGCTTTTGTTTTGAAAGAGGTGCTACGAACGCAAGATAACATAAGTGTAGATATTTGAGGGGTTTTCATGCTTTTTAATGAGAAGGAGGTGTTATGAAGGAAAGAAAACTGTTGGCTCTCGCTGTTGGGATTGCCTGTTTACTTATGTCGGCTAACACCGCTACAGCGGGTAAGATATTGCCCGTCCCATTTTTCTCGCAGCATGGGTGGGACTGGGGCAATGTATTGGTTAATCCTTCCGCGCATCCTGAAGGAACGTGTAATGAGTATATGTGGGATATTGGGTGTGCCATTACATCTGCAAGCATGATTTTTGCAGCCTACGGAGTCACAGAAGCGCCAACGCAAAATAATCCTAACCATGACCCAGGGCAACTAAATGCATGGTTACCACATTTCAACTGGTGCGGTGGGGGTTGTTGTTTAGATTGGGAAGAGGCCTCCAATTACACACATTTAGATTTCACTTACCATGCCCTGTCTCCAAGTCAATGTCCAGGAGGCGAATATCTCCAGAAAATACGGGAAGAAATAGATGATGGTCATCCTGTTATTGGGCATGTAATATATGGCACATCGGGGCATTTTATGGTTTTCATCGGATACGGGGGTGATGGGAATGAAATGACCGATTTACTTTTTCTGGATCCCTGGGACGACTGTCCTGTGATCCGCACCTGGCCTAATGGCGCGCTCTCCGGCCCCTATGAACTCCAACCATCGAACGGACTGCGCATCTACAAAGGCGATTACGTTTCTGCTATTGCATGACTATCGGCTAAATTGTAATATAAAGGAAATTAAACGACATTTCTCTTGACTTTTAGTATTTGTCGGTCTATTTTGGTTCAAAAACGTACCTTCAAGCAAGGGCAGCCAATTGAGTCCCGACA
>Ga0315533_1000095_pt1 | contig 82745 bp, 77 predicted proteins | sample SalMarSW160130MG_FD_203081 | JGI IMG/M metagenome (GOLD analysis project Ga0315533, IMG submission 203081) | Salt marsh sediment microbial communities from the Plum Island Ecosystem LTER, Massachusetts, United States - Salt Marsh Sediment SW1601-30 ...
ATCTCCCGACACGTTTCAACCGGTAGGGCCATTCATTGCTACCAAGGACGAGCTTCCTGATTGTCAGAATGTTGGCGTTGAGTTTAGAGTCAATGGTGAGCCCAAGATCAGAGGGAATACCAGTGCAATGAGAGTGCCAGTCAGGAGGCTGATAGAGTTCCTTTCCGCAGATATGACCTTTTACCCTGGAGATTTGATTTCAAGCGGTGGACAGGGATCAGCAGAGTATTCGCCACATGCCTTCGTTGCCCCTGGAGATGTGGTTGAAGCAGAAATCAAGAATATAGGTGTCTTGAGGAACTATGTCGTCGCCTAGCTCCACGACCATTGGATAGCTTTAGCCAGCTATGCAGTAAGGAGGAGGCCTAAGACACCGGAGGTTGCTGATATGCCCTAAGCGGGGACTGCAAGAGCGCAAATCAGCAGTCCGGAACACTGTTTCAGGAGGTGATGCCTATGATGGTTTGGCAAAGTGGTGGCAGTTCGTTTCCAATGCCCGCTTCAACGGCTCTGATAAGCGCGACATACTCCTAGTAAAACAGGAAGATATTCTTTGCCATATTGCGACCGGCGTTCTCGGTTTTGAGGAGTGGTCAGACGAGATCAAAGAGGGCGGTGCCCTCGGAGAAATCCACTTTGACACTAAAGAACTGTGCGCCAGTGCGATGAAAACCATCCCCGTTATGCCAGTCAACACTCAGGCTATCACCATAGGTGCTCTGGAAGACTTGCCGGTAGAGCCTGACGTCATCCATTACTGCTGTCACTCCGGGGAGATGTAACAAGGTATTTGACGGAGCCATGTGGTATAAAGGTGGTTCCTTTACCATACAGTATGCCAATGGGTGTGGCATATGTGCCAACGCGACAGTTGAAGCCATGATTTCCCCCGACAAAGTTGCGGTCATAGCATTTCCCTGCCATGGGGCACGGCGTTGGGGTGGCTGGAGAGATGATGAGTTGGGATGGGGCGTACGCATAGACCAGTTTGATACCTGGATCGAGGGAATGGAGAATACCTTCAGAACAGGCCATTCCTACCCCATCGCTCACCAGCTAGCTTCCCCAATAAAGGAAACTCATCATATCATCACCAAGACGCCATACGACGAGCTTCATCCTTACTGCACCGAGCACTGAAGGAGAAAGAGCTGTCAATAAAGCGGCAAAATCTGGAAAGGGCTCGCAAGATTGAGAGGCACGTAAGGCCCCTTACGCTACCAGTCGGGGTAAGGTTCTGGAAGAAAGGAGAGCAGATTCCCGCCTCAGCGGGAACGCGCCCCGAGCGTAAATATGGCGCAATTCGATAGGTTCATTAAGGGAATGGAGAATACCTGGCTAACAGGGCATTCCTATCCGATTGGCGTTCACTTGATCTCCGATATCGTTGAGTCTCACCACCAAAAACCACAGAAGGAATATAGTGAGGTGTATCCCTATTGCTACGAGCATTAGTACTGTATGAAGGCAGGACATGAGAGCCTGTTGACTAAGTATGGATGATTTTGCCATAATGCTTCAGCTAGTCGGGCGAACTGGCCTAGAAAGGGGGGTCATCATATGTAGAGTCGCTCCGGGACGTGAGTCATGCGTTCACTGATAGTGGTAGTAGAAACTAAAAGGAGGTACTGAATGAAACGGAAAATAGCCTTGTTGTTGTTATCGCTGGCGGTGGTTGCCAGCTTGGTTATCGTCGGTTGTGCCCCTGAGGAGGCAGCGCCACCAGAAGAAGAGGCACCGCCACCAGAAGAGGAAGAAGAAGAGGAAGCTGCCCCTGCGGCACCTGAGGCAGAGACATTCAACTGGAATGTCCAAGCAATTTGGCCAGCCGGCTTCACTTCCTACAAGGATACTGTGACAGTAATGGAGCGCATAAGTGCTGCTAGTGGGGGCCGCCTTAACATAAAGATGCACCCAGGTGGTGCCATAGTGCCAACATATGAGATACTTGATGCCGTAGCCTCAGGAGCAGTCGACGGCGGGGTTGGCATGATATCCAGTGAGTTTGGCAAGTTCGCCACGGCAATGTTCTTCGACAAATACCCGGCCGGGCCTAGCGCCTGGGAGACATACGTCTGGCTATACAAGGCCGGGGGCATGGAACTCTGGCAAGAGCTCTATGACATGAACGGCATTAACGTACACGTTGTGGGGCCGTGCGGATCTAGTTCGGCAGAGAATTTCGGCTGGTTTCCCAAACCAGTTACCTCACTGGAGGACTTTAAGGGGCTGAAATTTAGAACGCAAGGCATTTGGGGCGATGTCCTCACTGAGCTAGGAAGTTCGGTGGTTACTATGCCCGGTGGTGAGGTTTACGAGTCCGCGCAGCGCGGTGTTATCGACGCTTTTGAATATTCGACGCCTTCCGTCGACTGGTCTGCTGGATTCCATGAGCTTCGCCCTGTGCTTATGGAGCCAGGAATGCATGCGCCACAGAGCCTGTTCGACTTCAAAGTAACCAAAGACCGCTGGAATGAATTGCCCGATGACCTTAAACAAATAGTAGAAATCGGGGCTCAGGCTGGAGCAGTTTATATGCTTGCTTCTGCTGACTACGACGATATCGCTGGCTTTGAGAATATCAAGGACTACGGCATCGAAGTCGCATATCTACCTGAAGAGGTTCAACTGGAGATGGTAAGAATAAGCAACGAGATATGGGATGAAATGGCCAAGGACGATGCCTTCTTCGCCGAGGTGCTTGAGTCCCAGCGTGATTTCCTTAAGAAGTACAGGTCCCTGATGGGACTTAAACAGCCGGATCCAGCCTTAATGGAATGGCCCCAGAAATAAAGTAACGCAACGGCTGTCAAACAGTTGGGGCACTACAGAGCTGGCGCCCTAACTGTTTGATTGGCTTGGCTCACGAGTGGTAAACTAGCTGAGACGAACGATGACTTGTATCCCGCAGGGGGGTGCCTCAGGGTTTCCCAAGTACGTGGCTTCTACCGTGAGCCTAGCCGTAAGGGACACGGTGGAACTTATACTGGTAACGCAATCCGGTCGTTGGAGAGCCTAGGCGTATAATGGAAAGTCTTGCATGGACAAAGGGACAGTGTGAGGATTCTGCAATTCATTGTTAGACATATTGAATACGTCTCCGAGTGTAGCGGAAACATATTCCGCTACATCGTACCTGTGCTGGTGTTTACCATTACCTACGACGTGTTCCTGAGATATGCATTCAACGCACCGACAAAGTGGTCATACGACATCACCTACATGCTTGGTGGGACGCTCATGCTCATGGTGCAGGCGTATACTCTCCTCCACAAGGGCCATGTCAACATAGATATTCTGCAAAGGAGGTTTTCCCCCAGGGCGAATTTACTTGTTGATACCATATTTAGCCTTTTGCTGTTTTTCCCGCTCATGCTTGTTCTATTCTATTCCAGTCTTCGCCACGCAATAACTTCAATTGCACTGGGTGAGCTATCCAATGTAGGTTTCTGGAGGCCGATACTATACCCGTTCAAGACTATGATTCCAATAGCCTTTCTTTTGGTAACTCTTCAGGGAATAGCCGCCTTCATCAGGAATGTTTACTCCCTGACGCATGGGGGCAAAGAACTATGATCGATATGAGCCCGGAATTAGCAACCGTTGTCATGTTTGGCCTCCTGGTAGTGTTCGTCCTATTAGGCTACCCGTTAGCCTTCGTCCTGGGTAGCATCGGGCTGGGCGTAGGCTTCGTAACGTCCGGCAGCCCGATATTCGAAATAGTCTATCTGCGCATGTACGGGGCAATCACCACCTATACCTTTCTGGCAGTCCCTTTATTCGTTTTCATGGGACTGATGATGGAACGGTCCGGGGTTTCCGATAGCTTGTTCGAGGCGCTACATGTATGGCTTGGCGGGTTTAGAGGCGGGTTAGCCATAGCCACTGTGTTAATTGGCACACTTCTCGCTGCCACTGTGGGAGTTATCGCCGCTTCTGTTACCATGCTGGGACTGATAGCCATGCCAGCAATGCTCAACCGGGGTTACAACAAGGAGCTCGCCTGTGGTGCGGTCTGCGCTGGAGGCTCTCTAGGCATTCTTATTCCGCCTAGCGTCATGCTGGTGCTCTATGGGCCTATGGCAAATATCTCAGTAGGTAAGCTATTCATGGCAGCTTTTATGCCAGGTTTCCTGCTCTCAGCTTTGTACTGTACCTACATTGGCATTATGTCCTTTCTCAAACCCGAACTGGCTCCCAGTGTCGCCCTCGAGGAAAGAAGGGTGCCCTTCCTCAGGAAATCCTATATGCTGGTCACTTCCCTGGTACCACCTCTAATTCTGATATTGGCCGTTCTGGGCTCGATCTTCTTAGGTGTAGCCGCTCCAACAGAAGCAGCGGCAGTGGGTGCCCTGGCATCCGTCCTCATGTGCCTTGCCTATCGTAAGCTTAGCTTGACCAAATTGAAGGAAGCTATGCTTGGGACAGCACGTGTTACCGGTATGGCATTCATGGTAGTCATTGGCGCGTCGATCTTCACCGGGGTGTTTATTAAACTGGGCGGCGCAGACGTGGTGATGAACTTCGTTCTGTCAGCACCCGGCGGGCGCTGGGGTGCTTTTGCCCTTATCATGTTTATCACCTTCATCCTGGGAATGTTTATTGACTGGATAGGAATTATTTTGGTTATGATTCCCATAATGGCCCCCGTTGGCATTGCGCTCAATTTTGATCCCCTCTGGTTTGCCATGATGCTGATAGTAAACCTTCAACTGTCCTTTATCACTCCCCCGTTAGCCTATGCCATCTTCTTCCTTCAAGGCACATTGAAGCCAGAGATGGAGGTAACTACAATGCATATTATCAGAGGGATACTTCCCTATATTGGCCTGATAAGTATTGGTCTTTTATTGATGGTGAAATTCCCTCAAATAGCTGTCTGGCTGCCTGACAAGATGATAAGAAAAGCGTGGTAGCAGGGTGGGCGAGAACTGATCAAATGGTTTAGAAAGGAGAACATATAGTGGCTCTTACCCAAGACGCAATCGAACAAATATCGCAGCAATTGCTCGAAGCGGAAAGAAGCTGTCAGCCTATACAGGGGATTTCAGAGAGATTTACTGCTCTGTCATATGCCGATGTTTACGCAATACAGTCAAAAACCATCGACACCAAAGTCAAGTCTGGCGCAGTCATTGTGGGCAAGAAGATTGGGCTAACCAGTATCGCAATGCAAGAGCAGTTTAACATCAAAGAACCGGATTACGGCATCATTATTAATAGTGGAGTATTCAGGGAGGGGCAGCCTATCGCTAGCAAAAGCCTGATTCTGCCGCGAATCGAGTCAGAGATAGCCTTTCTGCTCAGAGATGACCTCCAAGGGCCCGGCGTAACGGTAGCTAATGTGCTGGATGCCACAGAGGCAGTTCTGCCATCATTCGAGGTCATCGACAGCAGATTCAAGGATTGGAGGATTACAGTTAAAGACTCCATTGCAGATAATGCCTCAAATGCTGCCGTTATCCTGGGCGGCAAGCTCACCCCTTTGCTCCCTGATATCGACCTGCGCTTGACCGGGATGGTTCTGGAAAAGAATGGTGAAGTTATCGCCACCGGTGCGGGAGCAGCAGTCCTAGGCAATCCAGCCGAGTCGGTAGCCTGGCTGGCAAATAAATTGAACGAATATGGCATTACACTGGCGAGAGGTGAAATCATCATGTCCGGTAGCCTTATTCGGGCTGTGACCATAGAACCGGGATCGTTCTTTAGAGCAACTTTTGACCGATTGAGCTCCGTTTCTGCTTTGTTTGAATAGATGACTAAACCTCAAAGCTTAGTATGTGCTACTATTGAAGCTTACGGCAAGCACTTTTTGTGCAAAGCCAGAAGCGTATTGGTTTGTAGGAGGCAAAATGTCAAACATTGCGACGTACCCAGATGGCTCTTGTGTGCTTCTCCAAGGTAACGAAGCCATTGCCAGAGGCGCACTGGAGGCTGGTGCACAATTCTGTGCCGCTTACCCGGGGACGCCTTCTTCAGAGATTATTGGCACCCTGGCCACGGTTGCCAAAGACGCTGGCATTCATGTTGAGTGGTCTATTAACGAGAAGGTAGCTACAGAAGTAGCGGCTGCGGCTGCCTTCGCTGGATTGAGAAGCCTTGCCGCCATGAAGAATGCCGGCCTGAATGTAACCATGGACTTCTTGATGCACCTCAACCTCTCAACTATAGGTGATAGAGGAGGAGGATTGGTGGTAGTGGTCTGTGATGACCCCCAAGCTCACGCCAGCGGCGACGAAGAGGACACACGTTGGGCGGCTCAAATGGCTGATGTCCCGCTTTTGGAACCGGGGAGTATCCAGGAAGCCAAGGATATGACTAAGTGGGCTTTTGAGCTATCCGAGGAACTTAGATGCTATTGTTTTTTGAGGAGCTATACGCGTCTATCCCACTCACGTAGCGGTGTCACGCTGGGCAAAATCCCGAAGCCAGAAAAGAAAGCGATGTTCGACACATCTAAATGTTACACGCCGTATGTTGCCCCTCCAAAACATGCGGCTTTGCATGAGCAGCTAGCCAGAGTCCAGGAGATATTCGAGTCATCTCCTTTCAATTCCTACACTGGGCCAGGGCAACCAGAATTACTGATAGTCTGCAGCGGCAATGGAGGGCCATGCTCTCTGGATGCGATAGAGGCATTGGACCTGGCAGAGTCAGTAGGTGTTCTTAAGCTGGGAACGCTCTGGCCGTTTCCCAAAGGGCTAGTCGAGAGGTACCTGGCACGGACAAGCAAAGTTCTCGTAGTAGAGGAAGTGGACCCTTTTGTTGAGACTCACGTAAAAGAAACGGTAGCCAAGCCCTCAGCAGTGTCCGATCCGCCAGAGATATACGGCAAGGGCTCAGGACACATAAATCACTGTGGGGAAATCACACCGGACGCAGTGATCAAGGCTTTGTCTGGAATCTTCAAGTTAAGATACGAGGCAAGAGATCCCGATTATGCGCAGAAAGCTCAGGACGCAGCCAAGCGCCTAGTTATTGATCGCGGCATGGCCTGGTGTCCTGGATGCCCACATCGAGCTAGCTTTTTCGCCCTAAGGGACGCAATAAAACGAGATCGCAGGAAGGCCATAGTCACTAGTGACATTGGCTGCTACACATTGGATGTATTCCCATATGGCACACATCAGACCAATGTGCTGCACTGCATGGGCTCGGGATTAGGCGAAGCCTGTGGCTTTGGAGAGCTTGCCCAGTTTGGGTTTGAACAGCCTGTCATAGGAATATGTGGTGACTCAACATTCTTCCACGCATCAGTTCCAGCACTAATGAATGCTGTACACAACAAAGCAAACATGACGGTGGTGATACTGGACAATGGTATTACAGCGATGACTGGTTTCCAACCCCATCCAGGCACAGGACGTACCGCCACTCAGGATGCGGCCACAGTAGTAGATATGGACGCTCTCTGTCGTGCTATGGGATGCAGGGTAGAGGTGAAAGACCCATTCGACATGAAGGAGACTTCAGCCGCTCTCCGTGAGCTCATGAGGGACGAGAACGGGGTTAAGGTGTTGATATTGCGTAGAAAATGCGAATTGCTTCGAATGAGGCAGGAGCGGACATACCCGTATAAGGTCTGGGTTGACGTCGAACTGTGCAAAGGTGACAAGTGTGGCTATTGTTACAAGGTTTTCCAGTGTCCCGGCATATCCTGGGATAAAGAGAGCGATAAGGCACAAATACAAGAGGCGGTTTGCGTTGGCTGTGGAGTCTGCGCCGCCACATGTCCAAGTAAAGCTATTATTAAGGAGGAAATAGGATAATGGCTATTTCCAGAGACCCGTTAAACCTAATCATCTGCGGAGTTGGAGGTCAGGGAAATATTCTGCTTTCCGGCCTGATAGGCAGTGCGTTGATAAAGAAGGGTTACCAGGTCACCGTGGGGGAAACATTCGGGGCGGCTCAGAGAGGTGGGGCAGTTTTCAGCAGCGTCAGAATATCCCAAAGAAGGTCTTACGGACCACTGGTTCCAGAGGGCAAAGCTCATCTTCTCCTCGGCCTTGAACCTCTGGAAACCTTGAGAATACTACAGAAATACGGGTACGCAGAGACAGTATGCATATCCAATACATATCCCGTTTTCCCAATCGGAGTCCTTGCAACAAAAGAAGAGTATCCTGACTGTGACGAACTTAAGGAGACAATCAGAAGCCTTTCTAAAGTGGCCTGGTTCTTAGATGCGACCAATATAGCCTTAGAGCTTGGTGCCCAAATAGCTACCAATATCGTCATGGTGGGTGCTTTAATCAGTTCAGCTCAGCTTCCCCTGGCAAGGAACGATATTGAAGACGAAATGCGGGAGGTTTTCTCCCCCGAGAGAATGGAGCTAAACCTAAAAGCTCTTGAGCTGGGATTCGGAGCACTGCGCTCGCAGAATTAGACCGCGTTAAGGCGCGGTTTCCACTGTCTCACGTTGAGACTTTGCTTCAAAGCGGTTTTCTTTATCTTGCGTTGATTTTGGGTCCCACATCGAGGAATATCATCTGCAAGTTGTGGTAAACTAATTCGGTGAATAACTAGTTCTACATCCTAAGAAAGGAGAAACCCCCTTGTACAAAGCGCCTCGGGGCACGTCAGACATTCTGCCACAAGAACAAGCTTACTGGAAATATGTGGAGGAAAGAGCTGCTTTCATATGCCAGCTTCATGGTTACCAGCAATTGAACACCCCGATATTCGAAGACTTTCAATTGTTCGCACGCAGTGTAGCCGGAGGCACCGACATTGCTGACAAGGAAATGTATATCTTTGAGGATAGAAGCGGTCAGCAGTTGGCCTTAAGGGCCGAGGGAACAGCTCCAGTTTGCCGAGCCTACCTGGAGCATGGACTATTCAATTTGCCTCAGCCTGTAAGGCTCTATTATATTGGTCCCACTTTTAGGTATGAGCGCCCTCAAGCTGGGAGGTATCGCCAACATCACCAGTTTGGTTGTGAAGTTTTGGGCGATGCTGATCCCATCTTGGATGCTGAAGTGATAGACTTGGCACAGCGCTTCTTACTTTCTCTAGGCCTTCCGGAATTCCCTATCCAGCTTAATAGCATTGGTTGTAAAGTCTGCCAACCTAAGTACATAGAGGCGCTAAAGCAGCATTACTCAGGCCACATAGCTCGCTTATGTCCAGATTGCAGAGCAAGGTTAGCTAGAAACCCTTTAAGGTTACTTGACTGCAAAAGAGCCTCCTGCCAGAAGATTGCTGAGACCGCACCGAAAATCGCAGACTATTTGTGCGATGACTGTCAGGCCCACTTCCAAGATGTTCAACAATATCTACGAGCCTTGGATATTCCCTTCCAATCAAACTACCGACTGGTACGTGGTCTGGATTATTACACTAGAACAGTATTTGAGATTCAGTCTCAAGCGGAAGAGGGACAAAGTGCTCTCGTGGGCGGTGGGCGCTACGACGACCTCATTGAACAACTGGGAGGAAAACCTACCCCAGCAGTTGGCTTTGCCTCTGGCATAGAAAGAATCATTTTAGCTTTGAAAGCACGGAAAATTACCCCCCCCGGTCTGCTCAAGCCCCATGCTTTCATCGCCTATTTAGGAAAAGAAGCTAAAACGGAGGCTATCAAGCTTGCCGCACAATTACGGAATGCTCAGATTGCCGCTATTTTGGCTACAGGCGATAAGAGTTTGAAAAGCCAGTTGAGACAAGCTAATTCACTGGGCACAGACTACGCCATTATCATCGGAGAACGAGAGGTTAGTACTCACAGCGTAGTATTGCGGGATATGCTAACCAATAACCAGGAAACCCTTCCTGTAACTGAACTAGGCAAAGCCCTTGAAAAGCGAATCACTGGAACAGGGATCTAAATATACCTTCCAGCTTTGCCTCCGCCTCTAGATATGGTATAATGTCCCTAGTGTTCCCAGTTATTGCCATTAACGTTCAAAGAGGGTCGGAATCCCTTCCGCTATTTTCATCAAGAGCTATAACGAGACAGCGTAGCTATGCCCGAAAATGAGATAGACAACAAGTCGAGTGGCGAGTATAACGCCGAAGATATTCAAATCTTAGACGAGATAGAAGCTGTCCGCTTGCGGCCGGGAATGTACATCGGCAGTACGGGCCATGAAGGACTGCAACACCTCCTCTATGAAATAGTCTACAACAGCATAGATGAAGCAATGGCCGGCTTCTGCGACCGAATTGAGATAACAATAAATAAAGATAATAGTGTCTCTGTAACTGACAACGGCCGTGGCATTCCCACCGAAGTTATCCCTACAACAGATATCACTGCACTGGAAGCAGTAATGACGCGTCTGCACGCGGGAGCCAAGTTTGGGGGACCTATCTACGACATATCCAGCGGTTTGCACGGGGTTGGTGCTTCAGTAGTGAATGCCCTATCCTCCTGGCTCCAAGTTGAGGTTAGACGCCAAGGGAAAATCTACCGCCAGGAATACAAGCGGGGGATTTCCAAAGGGGAAATACAAATCATTGGTGACGCCACTGACACAGGCACTACCATCACTTTCCTGGCTGACGAAGGGATATTTGATGACATCAATTATGACTTCGACACAACCTGCCAGCGGATAAGAGAGCTGACTTTCTTGAACAAAGGGGTGCAAATATCTATTGAGGATCAAAGAGGCGGGCAGCAGAAGACTTTCTGTTTTGAGGGAGGCATAGCCAGTTTTGTTCGTCGCTTAAATAGACATAGACCGGTTATCCATCCCTACCCTATTTACCTTTCAGGCACAGTCAATTCCACTATGGTGGAGGCCGCCCTCCAATATAATGACGGCTTCGCAGAATCCAATTTCTCCTTCGCCAACTGCGTCAACACTAAAGACGGAGGTAGCCATCTTACTGGCTTTCGCTCAGCGCTGACTCACGTCCTGAACGATTACGCTCGAAAGAGCAAACTTATTAAGGATAACGAACCTAATCTCACTGGCGAGGACGTACGGCAAGGGGTAGTGGCTATTATCAGTGTAAAACTTCCTAAGCCTCAGTTTGAGGGGCAAACCAAAGCAAAACTTGGCAACCCTGAAGTAAGAAACCACGTTGAGTCTGTGGTAATGGATAAGTTGTCCCTTTATCTCGAACAACACCCCGATGAGGGAAGAGCAATTATAGAGAAATGCCTCATCGCTGCCAAAGCTAGAGAGGCAGCACGTAAGGCCCGCGAGCTTATCTTTAAACGATCCAGTTTCGAGACATCAACACTACCAGGAAAGCTAGCCGAATGTTCAGAGAAAAACCCCGAACTGTGTGAGCTTTATCTGGTTGAAGGTGACTCTGCAGGCGGCTCAGCCAAGCAAGGACGAGACCGCCGCTTTCAAGCCATTCTCCCTCTCAAAGGCAAGATACTGAATGTAGAGAAAGCTCCCAAGGACAAGATCCTGGCACATGAAGAAATAAGAGCTATTGCTACGGCATTAAGAGCAACCAGCGATGGGCTTGACCTTAGCAAGCTCAGGTATCATCGGATAATCATCATGACGGATGCTGACATTGATGGCTCTCACATTCGTACATTGCTGCTGACCTTCTTCTATCGCCATATGGCGGAGCTGATTAACCAAGGACACCTTTTCATTGCCCAGCCCCCCCTTTACCGCATCAAGTCCGGTAAACAGCAATTCTGGCTCTACTCTGAACAGGAAAAAGAAGGGAAGATTGAGGAGCTGGGAGAAAACAAAGTAGAGATTCAGAGATATAAAGGGTTAGGCGAGATGAGTGCAGAGCAGCTATGGGAGACAACAATGAATCCTGAGACCAGGACTGTGCTTAGGGTGGAAATAGAAGATGCCATAGCTGCAGACCAAGCTTTTCACATGCTGATGGGCAACGAAGTCCTGCCGCGCAAGAACTTCATCCAGGCCCATGCCCTGAATGTACGGAATCTTGATATTTAGCTTTGCTTCTCATATAAGCTTCGCTCAGCTATATATTTCGCCACTTCGTCAGGCACTAGATAACGAATGGACAGTCCTTGAGCCACACGTTCCCGTATCTCTGAAGAGCTGACGCCGATAATAGGTGCGTCAAGCCGGGTGACTCTGTCCATCAAGCCAGGAACAGACGATGCGAAAGAACTCAAGTCTGGTAGGTTCAGCCCCAATCTAGGAACGACCACTAATTGACATAATTGTACTAGTTTGGCCGGCTGTTTCCACAAGGGAAGTCCAGCAAGGCTGTCCCAACCAAGAATGAAGAAGAAAGATTGTGTACCTAACTCATCTCGAAGGCTGGCGATAGTATCCACAGTATAAGAGGAACCGGGACGATCCACCTCAACAGTGCTAAGTTTAAAATAAGGGTTATTGGCAATAGAGCGACGCACCATCTCTACCCGGTTAAGCGCCGGCGTAATAACATGGTCTATCTTAAGCCATGGTTGCCCTACAGGAACAAAAAGAACCACACTGAGCTTCAGTCTTACCCTCGCTTCCTCAGCTACGATGAGATGCCCAGTATGGACAGGGTCAAACGTGCCACCAAAGACACCTACATTCACTAGAACCTCACCAATACCCAGTTATTAGTTATAAGTTCTCATATATATAGCAATTATATAAATATTAATAACACTAATAATAGAGGAGGGTAACAAAGATACGGTTTTCCTGCTCAGCAAATAGAGCTCCACTGTGAGAGTTATTTACATTATGGTTACATGAGAGATCTTTCAGCCTTCTGAGTTTCGTCTAGATCAAGGCTTCTTCTGATTTCCATTATCTGCTCTTTTAGCTTCGGATTGGCATCCATCTCGTTAATCATCTTCTTATAACCATATGCTATAGCGATATGACTTCTGTTGCCCAATTCTTTACCGATCGCGGCGAAGGAACAACTCCCTTCCCCTCGCATAAGATATATAGCAGTCCGCCGGGCTAATGCGGTCTTGCGGTCGCGCCTTCTACCAACTAGCTCCTCGATGGAAAGGTTGAAGTAATCGGCTACTGCTTGTATTACCACTTTTCTACCTTGCTTGCTGGTGATGCCTGTTAATAGTCTGTCAATTGTCTGTAGGGTGAGTTCCTCTCCAGTCAGCTTGGCTTGAGCGGTCAAGTATATTAAAGCTCCTTCGAGCTGGCGGACATTTCCCTTTATTCGCTCTGTTAAGAGCTGTAATACTTCATTGGAGATTGACGTGTTCGTCTCTTCTGCTTTGGCTCGCAAGATAGAGAGGCGTGTCTCAAATTCAGGTGGCTCAATTGAGGTTATGAGACCACACTCAAGCCGGGATTTCAACCTATTGCTGAGCAGAGTCATGTCTTCAGGGGAATAATCACTGGTGACGGCAATTTGACAATTGCTGTTATATAGCTCATTGAAAATGTGGAAGAAGCACTGTTGTGTTTGTTTTCTGTTGGCTATAAAATGGATATCGTCAAATAGAAGGATCTGAATGGAATTGAATTGATTACGGAATTCCTCAACTCGCTTTTGTCTGACAGCCAGTACAAACTCGTTAGTGAATCGGTCCGCACTTATGTAAGTTGCTTGTAGCCCACTGCTTGTTGCCTTATGGCCAATGGCGTGTAGCAAGTGGGTCTTACCTTGCCCGGTGCTGCCATAGATTAAAAAGGGATTGTAGGTATGCGCTGGATTTTCAGCTATTTCTAATGCGGCAGCGTAAGCCAAGCGGTTACAATTGCCCACGATGAAACTATCGAAAGTATACTTTGGATTGAATCTGGCTATCTTAGCTTTAGTGCTTGTTCCTCCGTCAGTCTGATTGGCCTGGCCTAAATCAGCCTGTAGCTGGTCTTGATTGTGAACAGTGAACTGAACATCTATGTCCCTGCCTACAATTTCAGCTAGGGTTTTCCTTATTAAGGAGTGGAGACGCTTGGTTAGCCATTCAGCGACAAAGGCGCTAGGAACCCAGACCACAAAAGCACCCTTTTCACAACTTACGCCTTGACTGTTTCTCAGCCAAGTAGCGTAATTGGCTTTGCTGACTTGGATTTGGAGTTCACCTAGTACTTTTTGCCAGATTTCTCTTGCGGACTCCAATTCACCCCAAACCGTGCTATCATTAATTAGCCAAGAGGATGGCTGAAGAAATAGCAGAGGCAGTAAGGAAAAGGCACACTCAGAAGGATATCAGATATTTTTTGGCCTTCTCTAGGGAGGTTCTTACATAAGAAAAATAAAAAAAAGATAGCTTTGACATGAATATACGTTCTATTTTTATGGGTACTCCGGAGTTTGCTGTGCCTATGTTGGAGTCTTTGATCCAGAGTTCCTATGACGTGGTCGCCGTATACACCCAGCCTGATAAGCCAGCCGGCAGAGGCAAGCTGCTGGCCTCTCCTCCAACAAAGGAGCTGGCCATGAAACACAAGATCCCTGTCGTTCAGCCAAACACCCTTAGATCTGCGGGGGCGGTACAAGAACTGGCTGGTTTTCATCCTGAGCTAATCGTAGTGGCTGCCTTTGGCTACATTCTCCCCGGGGAAATGTTGTCTTTACCTGAATTTGGTTGTCTCAATGTCCATCCTTCATTATTGCCCAAACATCGAGGGCCATCCCCGGTAGCTGATACTCTTCTCTGTGGCGATGTATTTGCTGGTGTTACTATTATGTTAATGGACGAAGCCCTGGATAGCGGACCGATTTTGGCTCAGCGGAAGGTGGGCATTTCCGACTTGGACACTACAGGCTCGCTCACACATAAACTGGCGAGTGCAGGAACTGAGCTTCTGATGGAGACTTTGCCTGAATGGCTTGAGGGCAGACTCAAGCCCCAAGCTCAGAATGAAGACAGTGCCACCTATAGCAAGCTGATAGCAAACAGAGATGGTGAATTGGACTGGCGTCTCACGGCAGTGGAGCTCTGGCGGCGGGTAAGGGCCTTTAATCCCTGGCCAGGTTGCTATACCTGGTGGAAAGGCAAGCGACTCAAAATCTATAGCGCCACTCCCCTTGGCGACAAAGCCAAAGGCGAGATAGGGAAGGTGGTCGCTTTGCCGAAGGCAGCGCCGGTTCGAGTTGGAGTAGTTGCTGGAGATGGCATCTTGGGACTTTGCCAGATTCAATTGGAGGGTAAGCGTGAGATGTCTGCAGACGAGTTCACCCGGGGGCAAAGAGATTTTGTCGGCTCCAGTTTGATCTGACTTTTTGGGCAAGGCCACTGAGATTTTGCCTGTTAAAAGGGTAGGCTTTCTTGTCTGCTAAATGCCAGCATTGTGGTAAGGAGTCCCGTGTTATTTCCCGGGTATTGGGGTCATGTCTTGACTGTATTCGGCAGGAGTTTTTTTCAGTATTGCCCAACATAGAGGAAGCTCATACCAAGGCTGGAAGCTTGTTTGACCTTCCCGTTCATCCACCGGCAAGCGCAACAGGACCACGATGTCATATTTGTGCAAATGAATGCCGCTTGCCTTCAGGTGGCAGAAGCTATTGTGGACTTCGCCATAATAGGGGAAACACACTCAAGGGTGCTGCTGCCAGCAAGGGCAACGTCAGTTGGTATCATGATCCCTTGCCCACTAACTGCGTGGCTGATTGGGTCTGCGCCGGTGGTACAGGTGCCGGCTATCCTCAGTTCGCCCATCGTGCTGGGCCGGAGTATGGCCATAAGAATCTGGCTGTTTTCTACCAGGCTTGTTCCTTTGATTGCTTATTTTGCCATAATTGGCAATATCGCAGCCAGGCATTGGCTGAAGACTGCCTGGCAGAGGTAAAGTCACAGGGGCTGACAAGGGTGAGATTGGGCAATGCGCACCTTTTAGGGGATGATTACTGAGGCAAATCGCACTATTGGCTATGGGCTCCTCCAGCTCTGCCTTAGGGCTTATCTCTTGGTGGCCGTCGTGGTACAATTATGAGTCGAGGAGGTAGAGAGAAGAATGAAAAGTCGACTTTGGGAACCATTTCAAATAGGGCGGATGGAACTGAGGAACCGGATAGTGATGGCGCCTGTGACAACGCAGTATGGCAGCGAAGAGGGTTATGTCACCGAGCGGACGAAGGGCCATTATGAGACGCGGGCCCGCGGCGGAGCAGGGTTGCTTATTGTGGAGGCGACCTTTGTTCATCCGCGTGGGCAGGCTTTCGCAAACCAGCTAGGTATCAGCGATGACAAGTTCGTTCCAGGCCTGAGCCAATTAGTTCAGGCGATTCATAGGCATGGCGCCAAGGTAGGCATTCAGCTCCACCACGGTGGAGTGCAGGCCAAACAGGAGCTAACTGGAATGCAGCCGGTAGGTCCCTCGCCGCTGGCCAGCCCAAAAGGTATGCAGCCTGAAGAGCTCACAGTTGACCAGATAGCGGGACTCGTTACTGCTTTTGCCACGGCAGCGTTCAGGGCTAAACAGGCCGGTTTCGATGGCGTGGAAATCCACGGAGCCCACAGCTACCTTGTTGACCAATTTCTCTCGCGTTCTTCCAATAAGCGGCAGGATGCCTATGGAGGCAATCTGTCAAACCGAGCCAGGTTCCTCATTGAAATCATAAAGGCGGCGAAAGGAGCAGCAGGTAGTGACTATCCCGTCTGGTGCCGGATCAACGGCAAGGAATACGGCCTGGAGGAAGGAACCTCTCTGGAGGAGGCCCAGGAGATAGCCCGAATGGCTCAACAGGCTGGTGCCTGTGCCATCCACGTATCTGCTTATGGGCCCAGTACTCCCACTAATCTAACCACTCCTACTTTCGTGCCGGCTATAATTGCTGACCTGGCGGAAGGGGTAAAAAAAGCGGTCACCGTGCCTGTGATCGCCGTGGGAAGGATTACCCCTGAAGCTGGCGAGAGTATTCTGGCGGCGGGCGGGGCGGACCTGATCGCTATTGGTAAAGGGCTCCTGGCTGATCCCGAGCTTCCCAATAAGGTGGCCTCGGGCAAACTAGAGGACATCACCCCGTGCATAGTTTGTATGGGATGTCGGGATGACTTGTTCTCGCCTGGCGCACTGGGCATAAGGTGTCAGGTAAATGCTGCTCTGGGAAGAGATGAGGAATACCGGATTGTCCCAGCAAGGAAGCCCAAGAGAGTTCTCGTGGTTGGTGGCGGGCCGGCAGGCATGGAAGCTGCCAGGGTAGCGGCTCTAAGGGGGCATCAGGTGACTCTCTGGGAAAAAGAATCCAGACTGGGTGGCCAGTTAATCCAGGCAGCTATTCCGCCACACAAAGACCGAATTGGATTCTTGACCAAATACCTACAAACACAACTAAAGAAGCTTGAAGTTAAAGTCGAATTAGGCAAGCAGGCGACAGCGGCCGCGATTGAGGAGTCTGCCCCTGAAGTGCTGGTCCTGGCTACCGGGGTAAGCCCTTTGGTGCCGGAGATTCCAGGGCTGGACAAGGCTCGTGTAGTCCAGGCGGGGGATGTTCTGGAGGGCAAGGCAGAGATGGGAAACAAGGTGGTGGTAATCGGGGGGGAAATTGTAGGCTGCGAGACGGCCGAGTTCCTTGCCGAGAAAGGAAAGAAAGTTACCGTCACACGAAGGGGTAGGGAAATGGCCTTGGGGGTGGGCCCTAGCCTTAGAGACTTCTTTCTGGGTAGGCTCCAGCAGAAGGGGGTTACCCTGCTCACCGAGCTTAGATACAACGAAATTACCTCTGAGGGACTTGTGGTCACCACTAAGGAAGGTGAGAGGAAAACCATCGAGGCCGATACCATAGTTTTAGCAGCCGGGGCTATGCCTGATAGGGCCCTTTACCAGGAGGTTAACGGAAAGGTGCCCGAGACTTATCTTGCCGGGGACTGCGTCGAGCCGCGAAGAATACGCGAAGCTATCGCCGACGGCTATCGCATTGGCCTGGAGATATAGGCTTCTGTCCCTACAGCCCTATTTTGCTGGCCACTTCGCGCATCCCCATAATAGAGTCGGTGACTAGGTCTCTTAACTCCACGCCCAACATCGCGGCTCCTTTTTCAATCACTGTGCGGTTCACACCAGCAGCAAACGACTTGTCTTTCCACTTCTTCATCACCGACTTTGCCTCCATGTCTAATACGCTCTTCGACGGTCGAACTAGCGCTGCCGCTGTGATGAGGCCGGTTAGCTCGTCAACCGTATATAATGTCTTCTCCATACTGCTTTGCGGCTCTTCGTCGCTGCATATACCCCAGCCATGAGATACAATCGCTCGTATGTACTCCTCTGGCCAACCGCGCTCCGCCAATATCTCTCGTGCCTTTCTGCAATGCTGGTCAGGGAAACGTTCGTAGTCCACATCGTGCATTAGCCCAACGATGCCCCACTTCCCCTCGTCTTCGCCCGCCTTCCGTGCCATGTAGCGCATCACTCCCTCAACGGAATAGGCGTGCTTCAGCAGGCTATCGCTCTGGTTGAATTCCTTGAAGATTGACAGTGCTTCGTCGTATGTAGGTGTATGTTCTCCCATATGGCTCCCTCCTAGTGTTTCTATATTGATTCAAGACTATAGACCGTTGGTTTTCAAATAGCAAGGGGGCAGAGGGATATTCGCCTTCTAACCTGAAGAAACGGACCAGTTATGGACACGATAACAATCGTAATGCTCAGGCTGCTATACAATAGATGGCTATTACGATGGCTTCAACCGCCAGCACAGGGGGCAGAATGTACCTATACACCTTGGCTAAGTTGGCCTGGAAGTACTCTGCCGAGAGTATGAGGCAGAGGTGGACGGGCGAAAGGAGATAACCTGCTATTCCGCTTGCGTAGGCCAGGAATAGAGCATAGCTATTGATTCCTGAGTCTAAGGCCATAAACGGGACCAATAGCGGAAAGGTGATGCCGACAAAGCCCATAGAAAGTCCGGTGGCAAAGCCTGTCAGCAGTGGCAGCGCTACCAGGATCACCAGTGCTGGCATCCCTATGCGTTGCATGTCTGAAAAGAGTGCGTAAGCAGCGCCTGAGCTTTCTATTGCTGCTTTGTATAGCATCACGCTATACAGCAGGAACAACATTTTGGGAGCCAAACCGTATTTGAGCGACTTCTCCAATTCTGGCCATTTAGCTCTTTGTTGCAGAATTAACAGGCTAAGTGAGAGCAGGAAGGCAAGCGCAACATCCAACCCCACCAGAACTAGCAGGACAAGCAGGAAGACTGGCCAGGCGACTTTGATAAGATTGCGTGCCACACTCCCTGAAGCTTCCTCCTCTGTCCCTTGGGGCTGCTTCAGCTTGAGAATTCTGTAACTAGAAACACTCCCAATTGCTACAGTCAAAGCGGATGCAGGGAGAAGTATTGGCACCATGGAAGAAAGAGGCACTGACACTATTATGCTTGCTGTTATGATAGCCGGATATACTGGCAAGGAATACTCCCATATGTGCCTGAACCAGTAGTTTATGAATGTGGCCTGCTCCGGCGTCAAGCCCATTCTTTTGGCCAGGTCCCTTACTGCGGTAGCCGAAACTAAAGCCCCAGCCGGCATTGGGACCAGCCCAATTACAGCGGGAACGAGGTGCATGGCGACCTTGGGGCCAATTCTCTCCATTGTGGCTGCCAGCCGTGCCAGCAGGCCTTTCACCTCCATCAGGCGGCTAAGGGTCAAGGCGCATGCAACTATGGCTAAGAGCCTTAGGGTCTGGAGGTCCAGCAGGTTCTCCAGCATAAGCTCTGGCGTTTGATTTGGTGGCAGCACCAGCAGCGACACGATCAGGCTTCCGGCGAAGATGGCTAAGCTTGGGTGTAGCTTTAACCTCAGGAGAATCAGAATTCCGGTGATGGATGCCAGCAAGGCCAGGGAAGGGTTCACCTTTCCAACACGACCTTGCTCAAATTCGGATAGGTGACGCTGGCGTATGAGCTACCCAGTGGCGATTGAAGCCCTGGCTTCATAAACATCTACCTGTTTCGGCTTGGTAGCTATAACTGACTATCACTTGGCTCTAGCTGCTCTCGGATTGATAACCAGCCCTGATTTGACCGGCTGGGTAGCACCAGATTATAGACGATTGCCTGCTCAATGGCAAAGAACTGTACTGGTTCATATGATTAGTGACACCTTACCTCCTTTCTTTTATTTTGCCAATATTGTTCCAGATATTCCTGTGGTGTAAGGTATCCCAGTGCCTGGCTTGGACGAACAGTATCATACACTCCTTCCCATTTCAGCAGAGCTCGATTCAACTCTGGCATCTCAAAACTGCTGTCCGTTACCTCATAAAACTCCTCGGTGTGCGTTCTTTGTGCTCTCTCTACATGACCGTTGAGTTTAGGAGAGCGCGGTGGCAGGACAAATAACTTAATACCCCTTCGTTGACATTCTCTCTCAAAAGCATCTTGAAACTCGGATCCCCCATCCACTTGGATTGCTTTGACAGGAAAGGGCATCCGCTTTAATAGAGTATCAATAAACCCGGATGCGGTGTGAGAAGTTGCTCTGGTATGGACTTCCAGAACATCCCATCTGGAAATGATATCCCTGGCAGTAAAATGCTTGAGCACCACACCGGGCAGAGGCCTGACATCCAGCGTGTCCACTTCTACAATATCTCCCGGCTCTTTAGCCACATATTCCTTAGGCTTCCTTACTGCATAGGGACGTTGCCATTGCCTTTTCCTGGCTGATATGTGGTTTGGCACTGGCTCCCTTAATACACCACGCTCCTTTAGTTTGTGTAATATTCTGCCCACTGTAGAGCCACAGCAGACAAATCCCTCTCTATGCAGCAGTACTGTTAACTTTTCCTTACCCCATCTGGGATATTCTTCCCTCAGCCTGAGCACCGCATCAACCAGTTCCACTGAGTAAGTAGGCTGCCTTAAATGCTTGGGCCGGTGGCTATGGTCCTCCAAACTCTCCAGATGCCTGGGATTATAGCGCTTTTTCCAGCGGTAGAAGCTTTGGGGAGAAATGTCGAAGTGGCGGCAGGTAAGACGAGCATTTTGCCCGCGGCAATAGTAGTAATCGAACCATTTGAGCCTTTGCTTGGCCTTCTTAGACAGCCTGGGAATGCTTGCCAGACGATTGTACCCCGGTATTGTGCAATAAACATTCATAATGCAGCCATTATAGCGCCCTTTCATAACCCATGTATGTGTCCACCATCTATCTGAACTAGATCAAGAACTCTCTCCATTACTGCACAGGCTAGAGTCTGGCTCTCTTTGTGCCAGTCCAGATTGGGTTCCTGGCCGCGGAAAGAGTCAGAGGTCGACTTGACCAACGGAGTGCTCACAACAGGCCGTACAGGCCTGGGTGTTCCCTGACCTCTCTGACAAAGTCCTCCACCATAGCCTCGACACTATCATAGGCAGGCTTCCAGCCCCACTCTGCCCTGGCCGGTGCATCGTCAAGCGCCTCCAGGCGGAAGGTATTGACGTACTCTACAACAGTGGGGTCTGGCTTGTAGGAGATAACAGCATCTGGTATGAGTTTTCTTACGGCTAGCTCAATCTCCTTCGGGGGTACTGCCCGGCTCATACCGGCAATATTGTAATTGACCGTCTTGATGCCAGCGGTGCTTGCCTCGGATAGTCCACAGAATGCGGGTGCAATGTCCTTGAAGTACAGCAGTGGGAGGCCTTTATCCTCAGGGCCGTAGCACTCATACGGTCTGCCTAACGCCGCATCCTGTATCATCCAGGAGTTGTACTGCCCGATAGCCCGTGTGGTTATTCCGGGGCCTACCAAGGAGGGGATGCGCACTGAGCGGAAGTCCACCCCAAACCTTTTGCGGTAGAACTTGCCCAGCAGCTCTACATACAACTTGCCGCTGCCGTACATTGTCGTCGGTCTCTGGAGGGTGCTATCTGTTATCACGGGTTTTTCGATTCCCAATCCGTAGGTGGCCATGGAACTGGCGAAGACGACCGTGTTGACATCAAAAAGCCGCGCTGCTTCGAGGATGTTCATCGAGCCAAGGACATTCACCCTGAAAGATGCCCATGGGTTGGTCTCGGAAGGCAGACTCAGCATAGCGGCGAGATGGTATATGCAGTCAATGTGGTTTTCCTTGACCGCGTTCATAACCTGGGACCAGTCGGAGATGTCTCCCTGCGCTATCTTGATTCTGTCCTCGATATCGCGTATGCGCCCTCCCCTGGACCTGGCGAAGACCACTACTTCTTCGCCGCGCCTTACCAGCTCCCTCACCAAATAAGACCCGATAAATCCGCTGCCGCCGGTTACAAGTTTTGCCATAGTTCTGTCCCTCCTTCCAGTTAACTCAGAGATTCCTCTGACCACAGATAGTAGCTCAGAGTTTCACATTGTTCAACAGGTGCGTAGTTGTCGCTGTGAGACTTCTCTTGTTTATTATCCTTGCGAGGCGTAGCCGAACCAATCGCACTCCAACTATCCTCTCCCTTGACGGGAGAGGAATGAGGGGAGGGTGAATTTCCCTGCCTTTGCAAGAGCCGGCATGAGCAAGCTGCCGACTTGTGGACTACTGACTCGTGACTAGTATGCCGGCTGGCACCGAAGATACATAGCAGATATGCTGGTAAACAAAGGCATTAAGACAAATCCCTTGGTATAGGCAATATTTGCCTGATAACAAAGGTCCCACACCGGGTAATGTTAGATAACCGAAGGCTCCATGAATTAACCTAAACGTTATGACGAAGCGTGCAGCTTCGCAGGCTGGTAGCTCAACTTTTCCAGGTATTGACATTGTATGCTATAATAGTTACACAGGAAGTAATTATTATGGCACAAACTATAAGAACCCTTGGGGACAGAGGGAGCAGCCTCCTGACGGAATTGTCGCGTCGTGGTAAGAGACTTTTCACCTTCAAGGACGCCACTGAGGTCTATAGCAAAAGCAATGGCGGACTCCACGGGCTTTTGCATATATTGGTCAAAAGGCGGTGGCTTCAGCGTGTAGAAAAAGGCAAGTACCTAATCCTTCCCTTTGAAGCTGGCCGGGAAGGTGAATGGACCGAACATGAATTCATTATTGCTTCCTATCTGATTGAACCTTACTACATAGGATTCCGTAGTGCATTGAACTACTACGGTTACACAGAGCAAGCAAGTCGAACTGTCTTTGTAGGTTCGACACACCGCAAAATGAAGCCGGAGCTAGACATCTCAGGAGTGACATATCGCTTTGTCTATATGTCTGAAGGGAAGTTCTTTGGAGACACTGACATAGCCTTAGATGGGTACAAAATAAAGATATCAGAACGCGAGAAGACGATAGTAGATTGTCTTGATAGATTGGAATACTGTGGTGGTGTATCGGAAGTGGCAAAAGCTCTCTCGTACGGTCGTGATGAGCTTGATCTAGTGAAGATGACTCATTATGCAGTGAAGAATCGAAATAAGGCTGTAATCAAACGCCTGGGTTACCTGTTAGAGCTTCTAGATTTCGAAGCAAATGAGGCAATCGATATGCTTCGCAGCAACCTTAGCAGTGGTTATTCCCCTTTAGATACTTTGGGGCGCCGTGAAGGCCGCCATATCCAGCGCTGGAAATTGCTGATAAATATTTCTCAAAATGAGATTTCACAGTTGAAGGAGCTCTAATGTTATCCAGAGCTGAACTTCAAAGATTAGCCAATCGGGAGAGGGTAGCTCTGGGCATGTTGGAAAAGGACTATGTGCTAACAGAGGTACTGAAAGCATTGCCCCAGTTAACGGCATTACGAGAAAGCTTTGTGTTCAAAGGTAGCACTGCTCTGCGCAAAGTCTATTTCTCGCACTGGCGTTATTCGGAAGACCTAGATTTCACTGTAAAATGCGATATTCCAAAGGAAGAACTGAGACAGAATTTTGATAGCTGGTATCAGCAGGTAGAACAAACAACTCAAATTCGCCTCACTACCAAAATGCTTCATAAGGCGAATGGCTACGCCCGCATTAGGACTCAATTCCTTGGGCCCTTGACTCATCCGGCCATGATTTACATGGATTTGAGTTTCGATGAGCCGCTATGTCTCGAACCTCAACTCCGGAAAGTGTTGACCGCGCCATTCCCTGATGAGGAACGAACTGTTCGAGTATATCCCCTGGAAGAGCTACTCGCTGAGAAGATGCGCAGCTTGATAGAACGAGGTAAATCGAGGGACTACTACGATGTTTGGAGGCTTTTGAAAGAAGGAAGCTCCCAAATAAACTTAGAACTATTGGGAGCGGTGCTCGACAAGAAGCTTAAGCATAAGGGGCTGAGCCTTAGGGCTACAGAGGATTTTCTTCCCGAGAACCCCGCTGCAATCAAAAGGTACTGGGAGAAAGATCTTCGGCAGCAGGTTACTATGCTGTTGCCTCTGGAAGATGTGCTTAACGAGCTAAAGGAAATGCTTGATAGCCATGTAGCTCCGTATTTGCCCTGGTGAGGTTTGGTTTGTCTAATACCATTAATTATGAGTATGGACAAGAAATGAACAGAACCGCAGAGGCAATCAATGAATGAGGCGAAGCCTGGTAGCATAATCAGAGGTTCTGGCCAGAACCTGTTAATGAAATAATCACTCGCTATATACTGCCAGCCGTGCATTCTTAATAGTCTTCCACGGTTGCTATGTCCTGGTTTGATGTGGTCTGTCACAGGCATGGTTGCTCACCCATATTAACGGCCCTCTGGAGTTCAATGTTAACAAGCGGTTCATTACTGGGGGATGCCTGACTTGGTTTTCCTCTCCCTTGACGGGAGGTGAGGCTAGTCGTGAGCCGAAGCAATCCCGGTTTTGAGTTTTGAATTTGTTTAGGATTTAGATATTAGGATTCAGGATTTCTTCGAAAGTGAAGTGACATGAGCAAGCTCCTTTGACTTCAGGACTGTCAATCACTGGTGATGAATGGCTGTAATGCCAGCTGCCGTTGAAGATACATATGGTAGAAGCAGCATTTGCTGCCGTTCCCGGTTGCCAGCGGACAATTGCGTACGAGCAAAGGACTCGTAAGTTGATTAAACAAAGCGACGAAAAGCTCACTCGTCTAGAGAGACCTTATCATCCAGCCCCAGCTCTCGAAGACCAGCCTTCGTCTCATCCACTTTATCTTTGCTGATCCCTTCTGGCGGACTAGCCTTAAACTCAACTTCCAGCTGTAGCCCCTCTTGCGCCGCAAACCTTGCCAGCACTTTCGTATAGAAGGGCATCCATTGCCGCCATGGAACCTCTCCCCGCCAGCTTATCGCTTGTACTCGTTCGGTAGGAAGGGGGCCAGTGACCTCACCCCCAGGCTTCTCAGCTATGCCGATTCCCGGGGCGGGCTCACCCACACCGATGTAACCACTTTCTGGAGCTTTGCCCTCTTTCAATGCTAGAGCTGTCTCCCGGGGTAGGAGAACTACCTGTTCCGAGAACTCGACGTCGGCTTCGCCAAAGCTGGGTTCATCTATCAGAACGGGTTGATAACTTCCGTCAGGACTCTTGCCAGCGTAGCCAAATTTCCCTCGCCTCACAGCATCAGCTATGGTCTTTCGTAACACTTGCGAGTCTGTCAGCCTGGGAAACTGAGGAGAGGCATAGAAAGCATCCCGCATGTCCTTGGTAGTCCATTCAGCGAGGGCTGGGGGCCAGTTTCTGACCAAAAAATCGGCGGTGACGCTCTCCTCTAACAGACCTTCTTGTTTCAATCTGGCTTGAATGAGACCGACCAGGGACTCACCTCCACTTGAGTGCAGCGGGCCCAAGTCCACCTCTTTGAGTGTGCCATCTTCGCCTAACAGAATCAGGTAACGATATGCCTGCCACACATGCTCAGTGAGGTCTCGCAGCGCCCTTCCCTTTAGCTCGGCGAGCTGTTTGCCCAGCCGCCGCAACTCGACTTCATCGAGGAGTAACTGTGTTATCTCGTCTTCTAGGCTCTCCAAAGCTAAGAGGCTCTTGGCGTCGTCTGTTAACTGGTGGCCAGCGTAGGGTACTGCGAAGAGCAGAGCACTCTTGAAGGTGCGACCGCGGACACCGCATTCTTGGATGTAGGTGGTTATTTTCTGCTTAGTAGCTTCCCGCTTCGCTGGCTCCCAAGTTTGGTCCGGAGGCATAACTACAAGGGCAAGCGCTGGCGTATCTGGGATACCCGAATCGGTGGGGAAGTAGCGACGTTCAAAAGTTCTTGGCCCAGCGTCAAATACCTTGCGAATTGCCTCCCGTACTCTTTCCTCCACCCTGGGCTGAGAGACAGTAGCCTTGCGATCGGACAGCAATTTGTTGAGGTTAGGAGCATGACTGAAGCGATACCGGGTTCCTTCGGCACTAAGGTAATAGCACGACCGCACTAAGTCTTCCAACACAGTCTCGACATTACCTATATCCAAGCCAGGCTCACCGACTGCTAGCCTGATCTCAGGGAGAGTTGCCTCCTTGCGCAATTGCCCTCCAGAGGACTCAAAGAACACGGCTGCAGCCACTTTCTGATGCAGGCGTGCCCGGCTTATGGTATCGGGGGCACCGCTATCCAGCCGGACAGCCCAGGCCTCCTCTCCGGCTATATCAGCGAGAACCGCATCTTCCATCCGTTCGCCAAGCTGTTCGAAGGCCTCCGCTCTAAAGTAACTGTCGGCCAGAGGAGCCGTGCCCAGCCCGATGACCGGGTCTCTATGTCCAGCCATAAAGGACTCCTGATAAAGCCGAGACACCCACAGAGCTAGCATGCGTAGTGTGCCTCGAGTGAGCTGAAACCTAGGTAGACCCTGCCACTTGCGCTCAAAGACAGAGAGGGCTACGGGGTGGAACGGATAGGCCGCCTCGAACACTTGCGCAGCCGTATCTAATGGAAACCATTCCGGAAGCTGCTGCCGATGTTCCACAAGCCACTTAGCGTACTCCTTGACAGTGCGACGTATCTCCTTCCGATCACCAAATTCCTCGAAGAGGCGACGCCGAATTATCTCAGCGATTTCAAGCCCTTCAGAAAGAATAGCAGGCTGGCTTAGTCTGTTCATCAATTTGCTTAGGCGCTGAAACTCAGCTATATCATCCCGCGTCATCTCGTACTCAGACATGGGCAGCGAGACGCATAAAACGAGACCGCTACGGCCCATAGCCTCTCGACTAAGCACCTCCAAGAAGCTATACATCTGAGAACCAAGACGAGCATAATCGCCCCCGGCATCACGGGTGCGCCGGATATAGTTCAGCACCTCGTCCATCAAGATGAGTAGTGGTTCGCCGGAAAGGATTCCCTCAAGCACCTCACCGCCAGGGACGATGCCCTGCCGGTCGTGCTCTTCTACCTGGGCGTAAGCTTCGGCACCGCCAAGCTGCCAGGCAATATCGCCCCAGGGCGTCTTACGCCTTGGCTCCCCTTCTTTGCCTGAGCCGCGCACAAAATCGAAGCGGTTGCCCACGAAAGCAGCTACCCGTGCTTTGGGGACGTTCGGGAGTTCAGTCTTCTTCAGTAGCTCAGCGACGCCCGGCCAGCCATGGGATGCCTCTCCATACTTTGCCAGATAGTAGAGGAGAACAAGGGCATGAGTCTTGCCGCCACCGAACTGAGTGGTCAAGTTTACACCTGGCGAGGAACCCACCCGCTCTCCCGCCAGGCGGCGCATCACCTGGACCGCCAGCCCGTCCAGTCCTCTGGTAACATAAGTGCGAGCGAGGAAGCGTTCTGGCTCTGTGTAGTCTCTGGGGCCGCGCGCCTCAATAACTTGATCTAGATGAATGGCGAACTCGGACGCATCCAGAGGTTGCCCCTTTCGCAGGTCTTCTCTAGGCATTGCCACCTTGTACCAAGGTTGTAGTGTCATTGTTACCCTCCTCCTGCCCTATTACAACAAGCTACGGAATCTACGCCGTTCCGTATCCCAGTGGTATGGTTGAAAGAAACCGTCAGGGAACATCTCCGCTTTGCTCCTTGTACCTACCACTAGAAGCAACGGCGCCTTGTCGTCAGGGCTTGATGTCATACTATCTATGATAACCTGACCCATAGCACCTACTAGCTCTGTTACCTTTTCTGGCTGCGTTCGGTAGCAGAAGACACCCCGCAAAGAACACCGAACCACCATGACTTTCCATAGCGAGTAAGCGATGATATCCAAGTTGTCCCGGTTCTCCAGCTCAAAGACAGCTACCGGCAAGCGCCATCTAGGAACGGCCTCAGGTGAATTATTCTCAAAGGCGATGACATCAAGGCCGAGATACTCCTGGCGCGGTACAGGCAGCGCCTTTGTCTCGTGTTCCCGCGCTGATGCCTTCCAGCCATAGGAATGGCAAGTCCCAACTACGGCACGAGTGAGAACCCGTGTCCACTGACCTCGGCGGTTGGCCAAAGCCGCCTGGCGCAGTGGTTCAGCAAACTCGCTCTGGCATATCATTTGACGCAGCCTGTAGTACCATTCCCCAACGTCGATCGCCATTTCTCTCCTAGAAGCCCAGCGCCTTGCGGCGACCAATAACGCCATCAACCCATCTTTTCTCTTGAGAAGACATGGGGTACAGTTTGGAAAGGGCATCAGCCAGCCGCCAGAAGCGGTCGTCCTTACCTACACCAGCATCTACCAAGAATTGCCTCAGCGTTTCACCTCGTCCATCAGCAAAGAGAATCATGGCTTGATGCAGACGGTCCAACACAGTCGTCGCCGGCTTTATGAGTTCTGCACTCTCCTCAATTGTGGGCATACCCATATGTTCAAAGAAGTCAAGCTGAGGTTTCCGCCCGCGGCGTCTTGGTTGAATAGCTCCTTCTTCCGTGTCCATGAGGTAGCGGCGCCGCTCGGCGACACCCACCAGCCTAGCTGTTTCCCCCTTAACCTCCAGAATACCGCCTCGCTTCAGGCTATCCTCGTGAGCACCGAGACCCTGGATGATGAGCCGGGCATCATCGTAGGGGAGGGCATAACCCCTCACCTGCTTCTGGGCAGTCTCTTCTTCCCCTTCTTCCTCTGGCCGCTCTTCTGCCTGAGCTGGCTTCCGACCATTAGCTCGTGAAAGCAATGTCCACAGCCACATGGCGGTGAGACGGGCATCCTCTTCAAAACCGCTAGGGTCGGCGCCTTCCATATATCTTTCCGCGATGGTGGTCATGGCTTCCCGGGCGATAGCTTCCCATAGGAAGGAAAGGAAGCCGCGCTTTATCACCTGACCATTGCCATTCTTGACATCGGCCAGAGGAATAGCTTCAGCGGCAGTCTCCACCCGTTCGTAGCGACTATAAACTTCCAGAGCCGGACCTATGCAGGCAAAAATGGCATCGGCACCTTCAATGCCCTCCCTAGCCAGCCGGGGCAGCCAGTCATGCACCCTGGCTCGGAGTCCTTCCAGCACCCACCTCCAGTCGCCTACACCGGCACCCGCCAGACGGGGGCGGCACACCAAGAAAACTGAAGACGCCAGCACTGCCGAGTTTTTGGCTCGCATCCGGGCGCCCCGTTCCGTCTCAATGGGCCAGGATGAGGTAACCGTCCAGCCCGCCTGGATGAGGGCGTTCAGCAGAGCTTCCCAGCCGGCGGTGCCCTTGTGGGCGAAGAGCACCACCGCTAGCCCATCGGGCTGGAGCACCCGTTTGCACTCGGCTAGCGCCTCTTTCATTTTCCTCTCAAAGAATGCCCCGTTCTTTGGCTCGCGGTCAGGGGGTTGCACGTAGTAGGCAATGATCTCATCATCCTTGGGGTTCAGGCGCCAGCGGAAAAGGTCAGGGTGTAAGTCTCCTAGCATGCGTTTGAGCCAGACATAGCAGGAATCGGAGATGTCAGCATAAGGCACGGCAGCGTAGTAGGGCGGGTCGGTGACCACATAGGGCACCGACTGGTCAGGGAGTGGGATAGCAGTGGCTGTGCCCTGATGTGTGGTGCCCATTTTGGGAATTTGATCGCCTGATGAAGTCAGTACGTTCATGACTTTATCAAGCGCATACTCAAATCCGCCGACCAGCTTCGGCATCAGAGGGTTAGCCTCAGCAAAGTCTGGACGCATTGGCAGGCCTGCTCCCTGGATAAAAGCGGAAATCATATGGTCTAGCGCGTAGATGGAAATCGAGCTAAGGTAATGCACCATATTACTTAGTGCCAGTGCCAAGGATGTAGTTATAGCACGAGCTAACACCGCGTCCTCAGTTTTCTTGAGAACCTCTTTGTGAGACTCGCGTACCGCACTTGCAAAGGTGACCAAGGAAAGAGCCTGACGCGAGGTGAACAGGTCGCCCCAGGTCTTGATGGTCCACAACCCGGGATTGAACACGCCGGAATACCACGCAGGGAAGGGTTCATCTGGCACCAGTGGCAATGAACCCCGGTGCTCGGCTTTGAGGCGCTCCAGGGCCTGACTTGCTTTCTTAGCCACCTCCACATCTCTTGTGGTAGCCAGACGGAAGCCTCTGGTGCCGTCGGGCTTCAGGGTGATGACAGCTATCATGCGGGCGTCTCTGGTGCCGCCTCCTTTGGCTCTGAGCTGTTCTCGCACGCGCTTATAGGGAGTGGTGTAGTGGCCGTCGCACACCGGGCAGGTGGAGGCAAAGCGTCGTACAATGGGCGACTGGATATCGCCTTCAGAGCGGGGGTGGAAAATTTCAAACTTAACCTGCTTGGTTGCCTTGTCTCCGGAGTAGCGCAAGGCTACCCGTTGTTTCTCCTTGTGGGAAAGCCACAGCAGCCCCACCAGGGGGAACCTCGGCACCGCAGCCTGGTCCCTCACAGCGGACGGTTCTTGCCCAAAGATAAGCTAACGGCGTGGAACCATCCGGCTCGGGGGGATAGAACTCCTTTAGTTCGGCGCTAGCCTTTTCTCTCACCCATTCACCCCACTTTTGCACCGCCTCGGCAAGGCGGTTACCATAGGTTGGGATATACTCTAAAGCAGTCTTGAGCATGAGCACAGCTACTGGATTAAGGTCGCCAGCAAAGCCTTCGGCACCCACCCTGAGTGTTTCAAAGGGGATGGAGCCGATGCCAGCAAAGGGGTCGAGCACCAGCGGAGCGCCATCAGGATGCGCCGCTTTCACCAGAGTCCGTGCCGCTCCACCCATCTTGGCTCAGCGGAGCGCTCCCAGGCAGCGAAGTCGCCAATGAACTTGAGTAGTGCTTCTCGCAGGGCTGCCGGCTCAGAGAGCTCACGGCCACTCATCCAGGAAAGGGCTTCTCTCGCCTTGCGACGGAACTCTTCGGGGCAACGCTCATCAACTGGGTCGGGCAAAAGCGTTGCCAGAATTACAGCCCGGCAGGCAGCCAAGGGGCGGGTAGCCCACCAGACATGGAGGGTGTGCAAGTGCCCTTTCCTCACATTCTGGTCATGGCGAGCATGCTCAGAAATAACCTTGATAGGTAGGTCTACCTCGATGAGCCGCCGCACATAGCCATCCATTATAACTTCTCCAGGATATTGTGGTATTCCTCAATGCTTAGCCCAAGGTCTCGGAGAATCTTACGTAGTAAAGGGCGAACGATTACCTGTGAGCCGTGGTCAGGTATCACCACAATGCGCCCTTCGGCATTACGGAAGGTGTTGTGGCTACCCTCCCGGCGTACCCAGTGGAATCCCGCTGCCTCAGCCACTTTGCTCAACTCCCGGTAGGGAACTAGGCGCAGCCTGGTCAAGCTGCCACCTCCACTCGCCAGGTGCCAACGAAGTCAGGCAGGGGCTCCTCGGGCTCGGCAGTCTTGAGATATGCTCGAATCGCCTCCTGCATGTTGGCTTCGAGTGTGCGCAGGTCAGGAGCCTGGCTATAACAACCAGGCAGTTCTACCACCTCGCCCACCAGCCAGTTGCTCTCAGGGTCTCGCTCTACCACTATAGTAAACGACCTTTTCATGCTTCCTCCCTTGATAAAATATTTTAATCCTTTTCCTTAGCCACCTCTATCGCTTGGGCACTGAGCTGGTAGTGGTCGATGCGGACCAGGTTGCCAGCCCAATCGCGCCGGGTCTCTCACGGGTAATAGCCTGGGCGATTTAGCGCAATCGAAGACCACATACAGCCAGTAGTCCTGTCTCAACCGCTCTGCGGTCTTATACTCGTTCCCAGTCAGCACCACCGAGCCAGTGCTGGCTCGTCCTTTGACCTCAATAAACCGGACTGAACCGGCAACGGGGTGCCTAGACAGTATGTCAAAGCCTCTATCCTGGTTAGAAACGTCTTCGGGAAGCCAGCCACCCTTCCGTTCGTAGCGCATCGCTTCTGCCATTGCAATCTTCTCTACTTCCTCATCGCGAATCATAGTGGTATAGTTGCCGCGCTCTGGGTGAGGCATAACCCAGGCAGAGCCAATATGAGTCCAATCACCTAAAGTAAGCTGTCGCTCTTGCTGAAGCTCTCGGCGCCGTCGCTCTAGACGCGCATTAAGGTCATCCAGGCGATCCTCAGTTTGCTTGATTACGCCTGATAATTCTTCACCCCTCTGTTGACGTTCCCATAGTTCGGCAAGCTTTCTCTGCTCGCGGTCAATAAGGGTATTCAGGCTAAGCTCAACATGGCGGGCGATAACTTCCAGTTCATGCTCCCGCTCGGCCTTTACCTCTGACAGGAACGGCTCCAGGCTATTTTCGAGAAGGAAGCTCTCCACCTGGGCACGGTCAACCGTGAAAGGAGTATCACAAGGTGGTGTCTCTTCGTGAACCGGAACCAGGTCGAGAAATACGCTCGGCTGTCTAACCCGAAAGCCACCGTTGCCATCGGCCTCCACCACAAAGAGACGCCGATGAATGGTACGACCTCGCCCATCGGTGACTGAAGCGGCATAAACCTCAAGCCGAGCCTGTTCGGTGCGATTCAAATCATAGAACAAGGCACCTCGGCGTAAGTCTTCCTGAGCTCGCTCCCAAGTCTCCTCTCGCACTGCTTCAAAGAGAGGGTGTCCAGGAGTCACCCACTCCAGAATTGGGTTGTCAGTTAGATTCTTCTTATCAAAGGCTATGGAACGGTATTCTTTACCTAGAGGCCCAAAGCGAGTCTCAAGCCGTTCACCTACTGCGAGAAGGGTGCGGGGTACTCGCCCGACACCGAACTCTTTGCCCCTATCCTTGACCGGAAGTCCGGCCAGAGGTGCAGCTTGGAGAAAGAAGCTCTGAACCACTTCGGGCACCAAGCGGCTCTCCTTAGCCTCAGCAGTACGAGCGAGTATGGCCGAAAGATTAAGCTCCTTCTTGGCAAGCCCTTCCAGGGTGGAATTGGTTATCTGCTGGAACCGCTCCAAGTCGACATTCTCGACTATTCTGTTAAGGACTGCCTGAAGCGTAGTTCGCCCGGCATATAGGTCACGGAGGTAGCGTTCCAGGAGGTTAGCAGGAAAGACTTCTCCAACAACATCAAAAACCTTATCGCTACCCAACTCCTTGCGGATTTCCCACAATCGCCCGAGAAGAGTTTCTAAAACCTGTCCCTCTCGGGTGTTACCTGCCACGAAGTTGAGGATAAGGCAGTCTCGCTCCTGCCCGTAACGATGAATCCGCCCCATGCGCTGTTCGAGCCTCATTGGATTCCAAGGTATGTCGTAATTAATCATTAGCCAGCAGAATTCCAGGTTGATGCCCTCACCAGCCGCCTCTGTAGCCACCATTACCTGAGCTTCTTCGCGGAATTCTCTTTCTGCGTGCAGTCTGCCGCCCGGGGCGTCTCTGTCTCCTATTTTCATTCCGCCTTGAATCTGTGTCACCTTTAATCCCCAACCCGGGCGGTCTTTAGTGCCTCTACCCAAGTGTTCCACAAGGTAGTCCAAGGTATCCTTGTGCTCTGTGAAGATGAGCAGTTTGGTATTACGGTCACCAAAAATGTTCTGGTCAGTGAGAACTTCCCGAAGCTTGTTAAGCTTAGAGGATACCTCCCTAGCTTCAAGGTCACGTGCCTTCTGAGTAAGAGGCCGTAGTTCATTGATTTCGTCCTGAATTGCCTTGCGCTCCTCCGGCAGTGACGCTTCCTCAGCTTCTTCCACAAGCTGGGTCACCTCGTCATCAGGAAGTTCATCAATATCTTCCAGCCGTCGTTCGTCGAAACCAGCTGGGCCTTCAGGGCGACGCAAGCGCTTTTCCAGCTTCTCCAGCCTTCGTTCGAAGCTGCGGCGAGCGGCGTGGACACTAGAGGCAAAACGCCGCTGGTACATGGCCATGGTGAAGCCGAGAGCACGTCCGCGTGCTGAGACATCTGCCGCAGCACGAATTGATTGATTTTGAACGTATTTGGTAAGAGCATCATAGAACTCAAACTCTGCACCATCCAGGAGGAAGCGCACCGTGCGCACGTCTCGCTTGGTGAAAAGTTTTCGCACCTCACCGGTGTTAGGGTCTGGGAAAGTTACCAGTGCTTCTTTGGTGCGCCGGAGATAGAAAGGGGCATGATTACGCTGCATGGCATCCTCAAGGCTTCTTACGTCCCCATAGACGTCCTTGTCAAGTAATTGCAGGAAAAGACAGAAATTCGCTGGATCTCCTTTATGGGGTGTGGCGGTAAGGAGCAGGAAGTGGTCTGCTTTCTGTGAAAGTAGCTCGCCCAGTTGGTAACGTTCTGTCTTATGCTCTATGTCGCTGGCACTCATGTGATGAGCTTCGTCTACTATGATTAAATCCCATTCAGCCCTGGTGAGGCTTTCCTTTACTTCGTCACGCTTGGCCCAGTCCATAGAGGTTATAACTTGGGTTTTGTCTTGCCAAGGGTTCGTGCCGTAAGCGCTTCTGAGATCAACCCCTCGGAGTATGTCAAATCGTTCACGAAATCTATCTCTGAACTCCCGTTGCCACTGGAAGCATAGATTGGCGGGCGTCACTATCAAAATGCGTTGTACCAAGCCCCGTGCCTTAAGCTCCTTTAGAAGCAGTCCGGCCATAATCGTCTTGCCTGCACCGGCGTCATCTGCTAGCAGAAAGCGAATTCGAGGTAGGGGAAGAATATCATGATAGACTGCTTCTAGTTGGTGAGGAAGAGGATCAACCCGAGCAATGGAGAGCGAGAAATAAGGGTCATACTCGTAGGCAAGAGCTAAACGAGCTGCTTCGATCGCTAGGCGGAACCGAAAAGCATCGCCATCGTAAGAGGGTTCCGGTGGAGCAATTCTCAAGCTTGCCAGCTGAGACTCGTCTAGCAGACGCTCAATATACTGCCTGGTTCGCAGGCCTTGCCCTCCTACTTTGAGTTTTGAGCCTACAGGCTGAGTCAGCACAATCCTCACGGGTTCAGGGAACACTGCCCCTTGAGCTATGCAACCAATTGTGAGTTCAGGCCGTGTCACGAACGATCTCCTCTCATACCTCTTTTACCACGCCGTGGGTCATCGTAAGTTGCTGCAAACTTGTCCAGCTTATCCTTGCGAATGAGCCAAGTATTGTGCACTTTTGTGCTCGAATGCGCCCTTCTCGGCAGAAACACTGCCTCGACAACATCAAGATAGTCATTTAGTGTCGGCAAGTTATACTCCGTTCAATCATGGCGATATCGCAATATTACCGCTGGTGTTCCTTGTGGTCAAGAATTTTGCATTTCCTCGTGCCTGTTAGCAGCGAGATATCAGCGCGGGTGATACACTGAGCTACACTGCACATTCGTGACAATTGTTCGCCCTGTGAGTTAAGGCTGGAAAGGATTTGACCAACATCTCATGCGCAGTTAGTGCCGCGCAATTGTGGTCGGCCATAGGAGCTTCTTGCTCAAACAATGCCCGCTTCGCCTCTGTCAACTCAGCAGCGCTACCAAGAGAAGACAGGCATATTATTAAACAAAAGAGGCAAGTCGTTTAATAGGACGAAAGTCTATTAAACTGGCGTTTAGTATGGAAATTGCTCTGTTTCGGAATAGCCGGTCAGGGGGACTAACCCATGCCCAGAGCGAAGTGAATAGCTACTTCGACCTCCTTCATTTTCTGGGGGCTCAGGGCGGCAAGCACCCCCTCAGGAAGGCTGATAGCAATCTTAGCTGTCTTTGGCATGATGTCATCACGCTGAACAGCAAGAACTGCCGGCGCGCGTCCCCAACCTGCTACTCTGACCAGTCCTTGGTTACGGTGGGGAGGCTCATGCGGCACACCTGCCTGATAGGCGCTAGCTGGGACAGGAGCAAAATCACCAGGCTGCACGCGGCTGCAATGAGATAAGACCTGGGGTAGATGATGGCGGGCATGGACATCATTTCGGTGGAAGACTGCTCCACGAAGTAGCTGGCGATGTAGTGCCCGGCGGGCAGGCCGATGAGTATGCCCAGCAGGGCTATACCCAGGTTCTCCAGGGTGATGATGGCGGTGAGCTGGCGGTTGCTCATGCCCACGGCGCGCATGATGGCGATCTCGCGCCGCCGCTCGAGAACGTTGACGGTGACGCCGTTGAAGATGATGGCGATGCCCAGGCCGAAACTCATGGCGAGCATGACTCCGATGAAGGCCCAGAAGAAGCCCATCATCTCGTCAATGAACTCCCTGAGGCCGCCGGCGAACTCGATGGAGGCTACCTGGGGCAGGTCATAGATGCGCTTCAGCAGTTGGGGCGAAGGCTCACCGTCAAAGCGGAGCAAGACGCCGGTGGCGGCGCCGGGCAGGTCAAGCATGTCCTGTGCGTCCTCCAGCGGCAGGTAGGCCCGGCCTCCCAGCGGCTCATCTATGATGCCGGCCACGTGTGTCTCCGCCTCTCCCACAGTACCTACGGTGGGCTCGAGGCGCAGCAGGTCGCCCAGCTCGGCCCCGAGCTGGGCACGCACCGGCAGGGGCAGCAGCAAGCCGTCTTCAGTTACCCTGACACGGTCGCCCTGCGGCGTGAGCAGGTGGTACATGGTGGAGTCGGGTTCCATGCCCATGACGGCGGTATCATGCACTTCGTCGGCCAGACTGATGCGGTACGGATGCTCTAGGATAGCTTCTCCCGCGCTCACGCCGTCGAGGTGCTCGATGTACCTGGCGGTGGCCTCGCTGCCAACCCCTTGGAAGATGACGCGGGCATCATAGTTCTGTATCTTCTCGAATTGTGTTATCACGATCCAGTCCATCATGTCCACGAAGGACAGGGATACCAGAATCATGGCGGTAGCCGACATTACCCCGGTGGCCATGAACAGGCTGCGGCGGAGGTTGCGGAAGGTGTTGCGCAGCGGAAGTTTGAGCATGCTGGGGAGCCGGTGGATGAATGGCAGCAGCAGCTCGACGAAGGTGCGGTGGGCGGCTGGCGGTGGGGGCGGGCGCATTGCCTCGGCGGGACGGAGACGGGAAGTGGACCAGGCGGGCAGGATGCCGGCAAGGAGCGGGACGATGGTGCCGATGAGGATGCCAATAATCACCACGGACCACTGCGGATGGAGCACCGTGTAGGGGATCCTGAGGAAGCCAATGTAGAAACTGGTCAGCGTTCCGGCGGCGAGATGCCCTACCAGGGCGCCAATAACTGAGCCCAGGAGGCCGACAGCCAGGGCGAAGCCAATGTAGTGACCGAGCACCTGGAGCCTGCCGTAGCCCAACGCTCGCATTAGCCCGATTTGCACCCGCTGCGCTTCCACCAGGCGGCTGAGCAGCACGTAGATGGCCAGCGCCGCCAGGGAGAGGAACAGGGCGGGGAAGAGCACCGACATCTGCTGGAAGCCGTCCAGGTCCTGCTTCAGCAAGTGGTGGCTGGGCTGGTCGTGGCGCTCCACTATGTGGGCGGTCCGTACTCCGTGGACAATGTCTATCTTCCTGGTGCTTATGGCCACGGGCTCATTCTGCTCAGTTGTCCTCTTAATGTGATGGCGGTGAAGTACCTGCTTTACTGCAGCCAGGGCTTCCTGGCTATCGGCCCCCTCGTCCAGGATGAGGTCTATTTCATTGACCAGGCCGTTCATGCCGAAGAGTGCTTCGGCCCTTGACTGGGGCATAAAGAGGATACCGAAGGTCATTGCCGTAGGCATTGGTTCCTGGAAACTCTTGGCAATCCAGATGTACTCGGGGCTGACCACCACGCCGGCCACCTGGAATGGTGCCTTCGTCTCGCCTCTCTCCAGGGTGAGCCAGTCGCCCGGCTCCAGGTGGTGGTACTCGGCGAAGCGCTTCTCGACCAGGATCTCACGCCGGCCGCCGGGGCTGAAATAGCTGCCCATCTCGACGGATACGTCGTTTATCTCGGGGTGTGTCTCGGCTGGCAGGGAGACGACGCGGCCCTCGACCCTCTGGCCGCCGGCCAGTTCGAGGTTGATCTTTACGTTGCCGATGATACGCCCCTGGGCGGTGACGCCGGGAATCCTGTTCATGTCTCTGGTGGCCCTGACGGGGAGGTAGTCCACGGTTATCCAATAGTCGGCCATAGACAGTCGGTCGTAGGTGTGCTCATAAGAGATATACAGGTTCTGGTAGGACTCGTAGGTGGTGACGAAGGCGGCGACACCGAGGATGATGATTAGCACCACGGCGCTGAACTGGGCCCTGGCTGCCAAGAGGTCACGCAGCAGCTTGCGCTGCAGTGGAGAGATGGCTACCATTCAAGTTCCTCGGGGTCCATGGGATGGTCGTTGCCACGCACTTCGGCAATGCGGCCGTCACGCAGGCGCACGACGCGGTGGGCAATGTTGCCTATGGCGGAATTGTGGCTGACCACCACCACTATCTTTCCTCTCGTTTGGTTGAGCAGCCGCAGTAGCTTGTAGATGCGCTTGCCAGTCTCAAAGTCCAGGTTCCCGGTGGGCTCGTCGCAGAGGAGGATTGGGGGGTCGGTGGCCAGGGCCCTGGCTATGGCCACCCGCTGGTTCTCTCCGCCCGAGAGTTCACTGGGGAAGTGCTTCGTGCGCTCTTCCAGGCCTACCTCCCGCAGTATCTCCTCGGACGACCTACGGTGCGCTACAAGTTCGGCGGCGAACTCGACATTTTCTCTGGCGGTGAGGGTGGGGATGAGGTTGAAGAACTGGAAGATAAAGCCGATTTGGGTGCGGCGAAACCTGGTGAGCTGGTGTTGCTTGAGTCTGGTGACCTCTATGCCGTTAACTATGATGCGGCCTGAGCTGGGAGAGTCCAGCCCTCCAATAAGGTTGAGCAGCGTCGTCTTTCCTGAGCCGCTAGGTCCGAGGAAGACAAGGAATTCCCCTGCCATCACCTCGAGGGTCACATCCCTCAGCGCTGGCACCTCGATCTTGCCCATGTGGTAGGACTTGGAGACCTTTTCCAACTTGATCGTGGCTTCGCCAGCGTCTTGCCCGACTATCACCGATTTTGACGCTTCAGTCATAGACTGTATTCCTTTGCTGTGCCTGACAAGCAACGCTGCCCGTTGCTTGATTCGCATAATCAACGGTCACAGCCGCGACTGGCAGCACGTTTGCGCAGAAGCTTTTTCCAGTGGCTGTGGCTATGTTAAGCCTTCGCTTTGTGGCTGTCAATTGGTGGGATCCCATCGAACCAAGATTACTGCGCTGGCCTGTGCTGTATGGCACTCCCGGCTGCGGTTCTTGTTGTGCCCAGTGTATTATGATGATGCTACTCATCTAAGTAACAATATTCTTGAGGCAACGATACCACCTTCGGTAACATTTATTATGAGTCAATCCGCGCCGTTGCCATCAGGGCGCACTTGCTATAGAATGGTATTTGAGTAGCCCGGCAATTGTTAGAGTTTTGCACGGAGCGGCAGGTGAGGCATAGGTGTTTCTGACAACAGTGTCATCTGTCTGATCTGCCGGGGGTGACGATGAGGATTGGTCTATCCCTGGGTGGCGGTGGCGCTCGGGGCTTTGCTCACATCGGTGTCATCAAGGCTCTGAGGGAAGCCGGGGTCCCGATTGACCTGGTGAACGGGTCAAGCGCCGGTGCGGTCGTTGGGGGGGCCTACGCCCTCTACGCTGATATCGAGCGGACTATCGCCAAGGCTGAGGAAGTGGTCCACACGGTTGATGTCAGCTACTTCAACATGTTCCGCTATTCGATGGAGAGCCGACCGTTTCTGCGCAACTGGCTGGTCAGTGCCATCTGTGACCTGTCTGCGTTGCGCAGTTCGATTCTCTCCCATAAGAACAACCTCCGGGCCTTAGAAATGCTCTTCGGCCAGTATGAGTTCAGTGACACACAAGTCCCATTCTCCTCTGTCGCCGTTGACCTGCTTACCGGGGAGACGGTCATCATCAAGGAAGGGAAGCTGATTGATGGCGTCCTGGCCTCTACCTCTATTCCTGGCATCTTCCCTCCAGTAGAGAGGGATGGGCGGTTGCTGGTTGATGGCTGTGTCCTGGCCGATGTCCCTGCCCGGGAGCTCCGCCAGGAAGGGGCTGAATTCGTCATCGCCATCAGGCTTGGCGCAGAGGTTGAGACAAGCTATCGCAACGGCTTTGACCTGCTGAATTACGTTGATGGGCTGAAGGGGCGCGAGTTGACTCAATGGGAACTTGACCAGGCTGATTTTCAGATAACGATTGATATCCCTGATTTCGATAGCTCAAGGTTCGATAACTACGAGATTGCCATTGCTCAGGGATACAAGGTAACCAAGTACGCCCTGCCTGACCTCGAAAGGAAGCTAGGTGATAGCAATGTCTGAAGGAGTGACCCTTGTGCTAGGTGGGCTGGGGATTAAAGGGGAAGCAAGTATTGGAACGCTGCAATCCCTGCGCCAGCATAAGGTAAAGATCAAGAAGATCGTGGCCACAGGGATCAGCTCGCTTGTCGGAGCGCAGTTTGCCCTGGGAAGAGATTTAGACCTGGTTACAGATAGACTGGTTCGGTTCTTCGCTGAGCACGAGCGGTACCTCTGGGGACTGGAGGAACTCGGCGGCCTTCTGTGGAGCCGGAGGCGTCGGGCAGCTGGCAGCTTCTCCTACTTCCTCAGGGAGAGGCTGTTCTGCAGGGCCAACCTGAAGCGCCTCAACATCCTACCCTGGGACCTGGTAGAGGGAGACCTGGAAGAGTCCTTTGGCAGCATCGCTGCCTGCCAGCTAAAGGTCCCTTTGGCGGTTTCAGCGATAGACCTTACGCGAGGGAAGGAGACCCTGCTGGAGGAAGAAGAGCTAGTCGAGCGATTGAAGGCAGGGATTGCTTTTCCGGGACTCTTCCCGCCAGTACGTATTGGGGAAAAGGAGCTTGTCAGCAGTAGCCTCTACTGTGAGCTACCTCTTGGGAGCTTGACGGAAGCTGACCGTCCCATTGTGGTCATTGATATTCCCAGCGCTCTCTCGGCCCAGCGCCCGCGCTCACTGATAGAGGTTATCGCCCATGTGGATGAGCTGCGCGGCGCGGCGATAAAGCAGAAGTTCCTTAGCAAAGCCGATAGGGTATTTTGCCTGGAGGTGGTGAAGGGATTCTGGTGGGGGAGCTACAGGCAGACTCCACAGCTTGTCTCTCGAGCACGCGAGGAGATGGATAAGCTGCTGGGACTCGTGAGCTGAGACATCACTTACGGTCGAGCAAAGTCATTTGGGTTTGTTTACGACGCTTGGATTGTTTGCGGCGCAGTGTCTCCTCGGCAACGCAGTATATCCCTTTGCCTGCTCGGGCCGGCTTGAAACACTGATTGCAAGAGATACAATTCGCTCTGCTGGTATCGCCGGACTCCCATCGGCGAACCAGATGGGGTTCCCGAATCAGTGGACGGCATAAAGAAATGAAGTCTGCCAGGCCGTCATCCATTAGTTGTTCAGCAACTGTATAAGAGCGGATTCCTCCCACAAGCACCAGGGGCACGCTGATATCGTCCTTATACAATTTTGCCGCTTCGCGGTAGTAGACTTCCTTATCTTCAGACACAACCCCAGTAACTCTGGAAAAGGAATACTCTTTGGGACTAAGGTGGGTGCCACCACTCAACTCTATGGCATCAATGCCCTCTTTTTCCAGCATGGCGGCTACCTGAACCATTTCTGTTCTGGCAAAGCCTCCTTCAAGATAGTCATCCGAGTTCATTTTGATCAGGACAGCGAATCTTCCGCCTACCGCGGCCTTCACCCCTCGAAGAACAGCTACAACAATCCGTGCGCGGTTTTCTATACTTCCCCCGTATTCGTCCGTTCTGTGGTTGTAAAATGGCGAAAGAAACTGGCTGAGAAGATATCCGTGGGCAGCGTGAAGTTGTACCCCATCGAAACCAGACTGCTCTGCTCTGACCGCGGCCTTCTTAAAGTCCTCGATGGCCTGTAAAATCTCCTCCTTAGTCATTTCGCGGCATAGGCCAGCTCTGCTTGTCTCCATGGCAGAGGGCCCCAAAGCTTGCTTTCCGGTGAGGGCAACTGAGGCATTACAGCCGGCATGAGCAAGCTGTATGACGATTTTCCCGCCTTCTTTGTGCACAGCTTCGGTCATTTGGGCAAGGCCTGGTATGAGTTCATCCCGGTAGACTCCCAGTTGTCTTAGTCCGGCTTGGCCTTGCTGGTTAACATAGGCATGGCTGCTAATAATTAAGCCCACGCTACCTCTGGCGAGTTCCCCCATCAGGTCTGTCAACCGAGGTGTACAGGAACCATCGAGGTTAGCCATTCCTTCAAACGTGGCAGAGCGGACAAATCTGTTTTTCAACGTTAGGCCATCAATTGATGTACTTTGGAATAATTCTGACATCGCTCCTCCTCCTCTGCCTATTATTGCCCATCTTCTTGCCCAAAGTCCACTGTCTCTTCCATGGCGGCCGCTGAGTACTCAGACGGGGCTGGTTAGGAGGCTTGGAGTGGGCTGCGGCCGATGATGTATAATCATAAGTGCTGTAGAGCAATCAGAGAAAGGCAGGAGCGTCATGTCGGAAGAAAAGAAGACCACAGGTGAGAGCTTCGGGGACATGCTTACCGCGTTTGGGTCTGCTATCAGCGAGATATTCGATGATCCCGAACTGAAGGAAAAGGCCAGGGAATTTGGCGACGCCGCAGCGGAATCAGCGAAGGTGCTGGGCAAACGTTTTAAAGACCCCGAGGTAAAGGACAAGCTTAAGGAGGCGGGAAAGGCGGCGGAGGAATTTGGCAAGTCCGTGGCTGACTATTTCCAGTCCCACAAGGATGAGTAGTCCGCTGTGAGCAGCAGCCGCAGGAAAAGGAGGGCAGTGGAACGGCGGCTTGCCAAAGAAGGCAGGAAGGTTTCCATTTCGCCCTGGGGCATCTTGGTGATTGTACTGGTGGCCTCGGCTGTCGGCCTGGCTCGGAGCTGCCAATGAACTGGCTCAATTCCTTGAAGCCTTGGGAAGAAGTGATGTAACATTACCTACAGGAAGGTTCGTGGTGAACAGGCAAAAGGAGATGTCAGATATGAACAATCGGATTGTCAGGCTAAGAGAGCGGATGCTTGGCTGCCGCCCATCAGTGGATATCAACAGGGCGCGTCTTATCACTCAGGCCTACCGGGAGGCCGAGGGCGAACCGATGGTCACAGCGCGCGGCAAGGCTATGTACAAGTTGTATACCGAGCTGCCTATCGCCATAGCTCCCGATGAACTGATTGTAGGCAGTCCCACGGTGGAGCCTAGAGCGGCGCAGTTGTTTCCGGAGGTTCAGGCTGGCTGGCTCGATGCGGAGCTTGATAAGGTCAGTGACCGGGAGTGGGACCCCTTGTACCTCTCAGAAGCGGACAAGCGGGAGCTACGCCAGGAAATTATGCCCTTCTGGCGGGGTAAAACCATTAGTGAATGGTTGTACCAGGACTGTCCTGCGGACACGGCGAACCTAATCTATATGGACCCCTCTGTCTGGCCCACCAGCTCCACTGGCATTATTGATAATTTCTCCTTGATACAAAAGGGAATTGGCACTGTAGTCATTAACTACAGGAAGGTGCTTACGTTGGGCGTTCGGGGAATTCTGGATGAGATAGGGGAAGCTGTAGAGAAACTGGACCTGACCGACACACAGGATATTCCCCGGCTGCTGTTCTTGAAATCGGCGAGTCTGGGGCTGAATGGCCTAGTGAAGCTGGCCCAGCGCTACGCTAAGCTGGCCAGCAGCCTGGCTGAGACAGAGCCAGATGCGCATCGCCAAGAGGAACTGCTGAAGATAAGCCAGGTCTGCTCTTGGGTACCCTATAACCCACCGCGCAACTTCAGGGAGGCTGTCCAGTCCTTCTGGTTTACCCACCTGGCGGTGCGGATTGAAGAGAGCGGCCACTCCCTGTCGCCGGGGCGATTCGACCAGTATATGTTCCCTTATTATAAGATGGAGCCAGAGGACGGGAGGAAGGAGAAAGCCCTGGAGCTCCTGGAGTGCTTGTTCCTTAAGTTCTCCGAGCTTATGCTCTTTGTCAGTACCGATACCTCCAAGTTCTATACTGGAGTGCCGCAGTGGCAGAACCTGAACCTGGGGGGCAGGACCACTGATGGCCAGGATGCCACCAACGATCTATCCTACCTTTGCCTTGACGCCATGAGCAACCTCAGAGTGGTCCAGCCCGACATCTCAGTTAGAATCCACACAGAGACCCCGGAGCAGTTTCTCCTCCGCGCCTGTGAACTGGCGCGGCTAGGCACTGGCCATCCCAAGTTCTACAACGAGGACCTTGTTGCCTATTCGCTGGCCTGCAAGGGCTTGTCCCTGACGGAGTCCCGAAGCTTTGCCATTATGGGCTGTGTGGAGCCGCGAGTTGAGGAGAAGGAAGGAATAACTCTTACCGGCGGCTTCATCAACATGCCCGCTGCCTTAGAACTAGCTTTAAACGATGGGGTGTGGCGCCTCACGGGGAAGAAGGTTGGCCTCTCTACTGGCGACCCGCGGCAGTTTGCCGGCTTCAATGAGGTGATGGATGCTTTCAAGCAGCAACTGGCGCATCTGGTTCGCCATATGTTCGTGGCCAATGCCCTGGCGCAAAACGCCTACCGTGAGCTTCTATCCTCACCGTTCCTGTCGGCTATTACCGAGGGCTGTATCGAGACTGGTAGGGACTTGCAGCATGGCGGGGCCAAGTACAACTTTGGGCCAGCCGTAAATGAGATCGGAATTGCTGATACCGCCGACTCTCTAGCGGTCATCAGAAAGCTCGTCTTTGAGGATAAGCGAGTGACCATGGAGGAGCTCCTTGATGCTCTGTCCAATAACTTCGAAGGCCAGGAAAAGCTGAGGGGCCAATTTTGGCACCATGTCCCTAAATTCGGCAATGACGAAGACGGAGCCGATGGCATTGCCAATGAGGTGGTCCAGTTCTGTAACGAAGAGGTTATGAAATATAAGAACATCTTCGGTGGGCAGGCCCAGGCGGGGATCATCGCTGTCACCGCTGGCATCCCGTTTGGAAAAGTGGTGGGGGCCCTGCCCAGCGGTAGAAAGGCTGCTGAGCCTCTGGCGGACAATGTCTCTCCCTACCCCGGCAACGATAAGAAGGGACCGACAGCCATCCTGAGATCGGTAGCCAAACTGGATGTAGCCAGACTGAGGAATGGGACCCTGCTCAATTTGCGTCTCAGCCCTACCGCGGTTAGCACGCCGGAGGGACTGCACAAGATGGCTGGCTTTATTCGAGGCCTGTGTGACATCGGCTGCTGGCATATCCAGTTCAACGTGGTGGACACTGCCGTGCTCAGGGATGCACAGCAGCATCCAGAGAAATATAGCGATCTCTTAGTACGCGTCGCTGGATACAGCGCCTACTTTACCCAGCTTCATAAGGAGGTCCAGGAGGACATCATCAGGCGCACGGAGCACTGCGTTTAGATGGGGAAGGGCCTGATTTTCGATGTGCAGAGGTTCTCACTGCACGATGGGCCAGGCCTGCGAACTCTTATCTTCTTCAAGGGTTGTCCGTTAAGTTGCTGGTGGTGCTCCAACCCTGAATCCCATTACCGCCGTCAGGAGATAATGTTCGATGCCCGGCGCTGCAAAGGGTGTGGTGCCTGTGTTGCAGCCTGTCCCTCGGGAGCGCTCACCAGGGATAGTAATGGCAACTTCATCTATCGGCGTGAGTTGTGCCGCCTGTGTGGCGCCTGTGCTGAAGCTTGTCCTGAACAAGCGCGTCGCCTGGTGGGGAGATGGGTCACCGTGGAGGGGCTTATGCCGGAAATAGAGAGGGATATGCCCTTCTTCAGGAGGTCGGGTGGGGGCGTGACCCTGGGGGGTGGCGAACCGACATCCCAGCCAGACTTTGCCCTGGACCTCCTCAAGGTATGCCAGGAACGAGGCATCAATACTGCTATGGAAACCTCGGGACATGCGCCATGGCGGGTGCTTTCTGAGCTAAGCCAACACCTGGACTACATCCTCTTCGATATCAAGCACATCGCCCCGGTGCAACATAAACGCCTGACCGGGGTAAGCAACCTGAGGATACTCAACAATCTAGCCGAGCTATGTCGGGTTCATCCCCACGTTGTTCCTCGTTACCCGCTGATAACCGGCTGCAATGATGGTGAAGCAGACATCTTGGCCATGGCCAGGTACATAAGGGCTCAAGGACAGGTTGAAAAGGTGGAAGTCATCCCTTACCATCGTTACGGTGAACTCAAATATGAGATGCTGGGCAGGAAATACCGGCTGGCTGGCTTAGCTGTACCCACTTCTGAGATGGTGGCTTGGGCCTGCGAGCTGATACGCTCTCAAGGACTCGCCTGCGAAGCAGTGCACTGAGTATCCTCTCTTTGACAAAAAGCGAGGGAGAGGATAGACTGCATGATTGACTATATTGACTATTGCGTCTTACTTTGCGTCTGAGATAGAGCGGACCTAGAAAGGTGAAAATGATGGCACAGAGAGTGGCGATCACTAAGGTAGAGAAGGGCAATATTGAAGCCGCCGTCCGTGAGGCAATTGCCTCGGCTGGCGGCCTGGAGGAGCTTATCGACAGTAACTCCAGGGTCTTGATCAAACCCAATCAGTGTAAGCCAGCACCTTCGGGCAGTGGCGTTTTGACGGATGTCCGGGTTACCGAAGCTGTGGCCAAGATAGTCTTGGAGCTAGGGCCCAGGTCTGTGATAATCGGAGACGGTGCCATTGCTGGATATGATTTTAGCGGCTACAGCACCGAGGAAGTCTTTGAGGCATCAGGGATGTCGGAAGTCGCCGGCAAATTGGGGATAGAGCTTCGTAATTTGAATAGGGACAGCTTTGACGAAGTTACCATCCACAGGCCCCTTGTGATGGACAAGGTAAGGATAGCGAGAACGGCCTTGGAGAGCGATGTCATTATCAGTATCCCCGTTCTGAAGAGCCATATTAGGACCCACGCTACCCTTAGCCTTAAGAATATGAAGGGGGTTATGCCCGGGGCCGAGAAACGTAAGAGTCATCGGCTGGGGCTGGATATGGCCATCGTGGACCTTAACTCAGTGGTACGTCCCAGCTACGCGGTGATTGACGCCACGGTAGGGATGGAAGGGGTGTGGCAATACCCACAGGATAGCCGAAAGATGGGCCTTATAGTAGCCGGGCGTGATGCACTCGCTGTGGATATTGTTGGTGCCTCCCTGATGGGCATCGATCCCAAACAAATCATGCACTTGCAGTATCTGGCTAAACAGGAGGGGACTGTAGTGGACCTGGGGCAGATTGAAATGGTGGGCGAACCTTTAGACAAACATAGACAGCAATTCAAGACAGGGTTTCAGGTCTTCGAGGCCAGATATCCTGAAGTCCATATCATTCAGGGTGAGTCTGCCTGTAGCGGGTGCACCAGTGAACTGGTGAGCGCTGTCAATTATATGAAGCAAGCGGGCTATGGCCGGGAGATGGAAGGTCTAACTGTCGTTATCGGGAACCCCGCTGAGCTAGAGCCAGCCAAGAAGACAGCTGTGTTAGGCAAATGTGCTAAGGAGTGGGCGGAGCTTGGCCGCTACGTGAAGGGCTGTCCGCCGAAGGAAGATGCTATCATACGAGCGCTCTGTGATGTGTGCGTCGCTGACCCCGAGCGGGTGATGGCCACGCGGGACGAAGCGCGCCGTAAACTTTGGGAATCGGCCGGACCGCTCTTAGAGCGATAGACCGCTGGCTGGACCAAACTGCACCAAATACGACGTGGTTGGAATCAATGCCCTCTCTGGCTGCCAATCCATAGCATAGGCGTTGCCCATTACAGCGTATTGCTTGGCTTCTAAGTAAGGCCATATAGGTGCTCCGAGTAGAGAGTGGCGGCTATTAATGGTGAATGACTGGTCGGGGCGAGAGGATTTGAACCTCCGACTTCAGCGTCCCGAACGCTGCGCGCTACCAGGCTGCGCTACGCCCCGTTTGTCTGAGCTATTATAAAGTGATTTAATTACTAGCACAAGGTTGCTGGTTGGAAACGAAGCCGAATGAAATACTGTATCCTTATAGTTGATGGAGCAGCAGGATGGCCGTTGCGTGAGCGTGGTGGGAAGACTTGTCTGGAGCTAGCGCGTACTCCGAACTTGGATGCCCTGGCACGGGAGGGCTTTCTGGGGCTAGCCTGTACTATCCCGGAGGGAATGGAGCCGAGCAGCGGTTGCGCCTGTATGTCGATATTTGGCTATAATCCCGAGATCTACTACCGCGGGAGGAGCGGTATCGAAGCTAAGAGCATGGGTATCCCTGTTGATGATGGAGAGGTGGTCTTTCGCTGCAACCTGGTCTCTGTTTGTGGTGGCAAGATGCGAAGCTATAGCTCAGGCTTCATTGGCACTGAAGAGGCTCAAACCCTTGTTGCTGCTCTAAATGAGAGCCTCGGCAATGATAGAGTGCATTTCTATCCTGGGGTAAGCTATAGGCAAATATGCAAGATACAAGATAGGGAAGATACGCTCTTGGCCAGCTGCACTCCTCCGCATGACATCCATGACAAGCCCATTGACGAATTTCTTCCTCAGGGGACTGGCAGCGATTTTTTACGGGACCTTATGGCAAAGTCAGAGGTTGTACTCCGAGATCATCCTGTGAATGTAGCTCGGAGGTCCCGAGGTGACATCCCGGCCAACATGATCTGGCTCTTCTGGAGCAGTGGCAGGATACCTGATGTGCCTCGCTTCAGACTGGTTTACGGCCTTGATGCTGCCCTAACCTCAGGGGTCGATCTGTTGAGAGGCCTGGCCAAGATGGTGGGGATGGAGGTACTAGATATTCCTGGTGTAACTGGTGAACTGGACAATGATTATGCTGCTCAGGCAAACGGGGCGATACAAGCGCTTAGCAGACATGACATGGTGATTATCCATGTAGAAGCGCCGGATGAGGCTGGCCACGCAGGCTCCATCGAGGAAAAAGTAAAGGCGATTGAAAAAATAGATGAGGAGATAGTGAGCCAGCTCCGTGCTTGGAGAAAAGATGGCCTGCGCACACTAGTTATGCCTGATCACCCAACGCCCATCGAGACTCAAACCCATGTTAGAGAACCAGTTCCATTCATGCTCTGGGGGCCAGGCTTTGTAGCCAATGGGGCGAGGAGATTTACCGAAGCAGCGGCTAAAAACACAGGCGTTTTCTTTGAGCAAGGATATGATATTATGAATAAGCTAACTAGATAGAGGAGAAGTATGCCCTTGATAGTTCAGAAATACGGTGGTAGCTCGGTGGCTGATGCTGGAAGGATCAGGAATGTGGCTTGCCGTATAGCCAAAGCGAAAGACGATGGGAATCAGGTTGTGGTGGTTGTCTCGGCTATGGGAGACACTACTGATGACTTAATCAGGATGGCTCATCAAGTTAACGAGCAGCCAGGAGAGCGAGAGCTTGATGTTTTGCTTTCCACAGGTGAGTTGATTTCCAGCACTCTCCTGGCTATGGCTCTGGGGGCTCTGGGCTACAAGGCAGTCAGCCTGACCGGTGTCCAGGCAGGGATTCAAACCGATTCCAACCATAGTCGCGCCCGAATTCTTCGTGTTGCCCCCAAGCGAATCGTCAGTGAATTGGAGAAAGACAATATTGTTATTGTGGCTGGATTTCAGGGCGTGACGCAAGATATGGATATCACTACATTAGGGCGAGGTGGCTCTGATACTACTGCGGTGGCCCTGGCTGCTAGCTTGGGTGCTGAAATATGCCAAATCTACACCGATGTTGAGGGAGTTCATTCTGCTGATCCCCGCCTTGTGCCGCGAGCAAATAAGTTGAATAGGATTGGCTATGAAGAAATGCTGGAACTCGCCAGCTATGGAGCCAAGATAATACACCCTAGAGCGGTGGAAATAGGTGAGTTATATGACATGCCTATTCTAGTGACTTCTAGTTTCAATGATAGCCCAGGTACTATCATCTGTAAGGAGGCATCCATGGAAGTGAGAAACAAGGTGCGCGGTATTGCTCATGATACCAACGTTGCTCAAATTACTGTTGTTGCTGTTCCTGATCGTCCCGGCATTGCTGCAGCGGTCTTCGAGCCTTTGGCTCGAGCGAACATAAGCGTAGACACCATTGTTAAGAATCCCAGCGTTGACGATACCACTGATCTTTCCTTCACGGTGGCTAGGAGCGATTTCACAAAAACGATGTCTATTGTGGAACCTGTAGCCAAGCGCTTGGGAGCAAAGCAATGCGTTACTGATTCCACGTTGGCCAAAGTTAGCATTATAGGCACCGGCATGCAGAATACGCCGGGCTACGCTGCCAGGATGTTTGGCACGCTTTATGAGCAAGACATTAATATCCAGCTAATCACCACTTCGGAGATAAGGATAACGTGCATTATCTCTGAAGACAGGGTTAAGGATGCTGTTCAGGCTTTGCATAGAGCCTTTGAGCTGGAATTTGCTTGACATTCTTTATGTGACTTGTCACGATTTATCCGAGGTAACAGGACATGGCTTATCAGCAGGAGGAAGAGCGGACCAGGTTAGCGAAAAGACTGAGTCAGGAAGCCATAAATTTGGCTATACTCGGTCGTTGGGAAGAGGCAGTGGCAGCAAACAAGAGCATAATTGAATGGGTTCCTAATGATGTTGGAGCTTATAATCGCCTTGGTAGGGCTTTGACGGAGTTAGGGAAGTTTGCTGAGGCCAGGGAGGCATATGGTAAAGCCTTAGAGGTTGCCCCTGGTAATGTTATTGCTACCAAGAATCTGGCTCGATTGGCTAGCTTGTCTGAATCTGCAACAACCATTGATGGTGGACATCATAAGGTTGTTTCAGAGCTGTTCATTACTGAGACGGGTAAGGCTGGAGTGGTGAACCTTGACAGTTTGGCTTCAACCGAGGTGCTAGCCAGGATGGGTGTTGGTGCCCAAGTCCATCTAAGGCTTAGAGGACAACGGTTAGTTGTGGAAGACGAGTATGGAGAATATTTGGGGGAAGTGGAGCCAAGGCATGGGTTGCGTCTTGGCAGGCTAATGCAGGGAGGAAATAGATATGCTGCGGCTATACTTAGCCTGGGAGGAACTGGAGTGCAAGTAATTGTCAGGGAGGTATATCAAAATCCTAGCCAAGCAGGACGGCCCTCCTTTCCCACTGCGGCTATCGAGCATCTGCGCACTTATATCGCAGAATCGCCGCCCACGCCTAACATTGCTACCGGTGAAAATGAAGCACAGAGGGGGAATGGGTATGTTGATGGAGAGGGCGAAGATTCTTCTGAAGACGAAGACAAAGCTTTACCAGAAGGTTTCTCTGTGATTGAAGAAACTGGTGAAGAGGGAGGAATTTAAGGGTGACTGAAATCGGCGTAGTGAAGCCAGTTGATATTGAGGAGGAGATGAAGGTTTCCTACCTCGACTATGCTATGAGCGTTATTATCTCCCGCGCACTGCCTGATGTGCGGGATGGCTTGAAGCCAGTGCAGCGACGGGTCTTATATGCCGTGGAAGGATTAGGGCTACGTCACAATAGCCCACATAAGAAAAGTGCTCGAATTGTTGGGGAGGTTCTAGGGAAATATCACCCACATGGAGATGCTCCAGTATATGAAGCCATGGTACGCATGGCACAAAGTTTCTCACTGAGGCATGTCTTAATCGATGGACAGGGGAATTTTGGCAGCATTGACAATGACCCGCCAGCCGCAATGAGGTATACCGAAGCCAGACTTGCTGAGATTGCTGAAGAGATGTTGGTTGATATTGATAAGGATACCGTAGACTTTGTTCCCAATTTTGATGATTCGCTCAAAGAGCCTTCTGTCTTGCCAGCCAGGTTGCCCAATTTGCTGGTAAATGGCTCATCGGGCATAGCTGTGGGCATGGCAACTAGTATTCCGCCGCATAACTTGCGGGAAATATGCGACGCTATCACCTATTTAGTTGACAACCCCAACGCTGCTGGGGAAGAACTGCTGGAATTTGTCAGGGGCCCCGATTTTCCCACTGGAGCCGTAATCTTGGGGCAGGATGGCATAAGAAGCGCTTATGCTACAGGGCGAGGAAAAGTTGTAGTCCGAGCTAAAGCCAGTGAAGTAAGCACTAAGGGAGGCAGAAGACAAATAGTTGTTACTGAGCTTCCCTACCAAGTGAACAAGGCAGCTTTAGTGGAGAGGATAGCGGAACTGGTTAAAGGGAAGAGGATTGCCGGGATAGCCGAAGTCCGCGATGAATCGGATAGGGAAGGCATGCGTCTTGTCGTCGAACTCAGGAAGGACGGGCAGTCCCAGCGGGTACTTAATAATCTTTATAAGAATAGCTCGATGCAATCCGCTTTTTTCATTAACATGGTTGCTTTAGTCAATGGACAACCCAAAGTAATTAATCTTAAAGAGGCACTAACTTGCTATATTGACTTTCGCTGTGAGGTCATTACCAGGCGTTCCCAATTTGAGCTTGAGAAAGCAAGGAATAGAGCCCACATCCTCGAAGGCTTTCGGATCGCTCTTGATAACCTGGAGCAAGTGATTAAAGTCATCCGGCAATCTGAGAATGTTGAGGTTGCGCGCACCAACTTGATGGCCGCCTTTAGCTTGTCTCAAGCGCAGGCCCAAGCTATTCTTGATATGCCCCTTCGTCGCTTGGCTAGGCTGGAGCGGGAAAGAATAGCTGAGGAGCACGCTGATGTATTAAAGAATATTTCCTACCTTGAGGATCTATTAGCTACCCCTAGAAAGATATTGTTACTTATCAAACAAGATGTTGCTCAACTGAGATCCAAGTATGGTGATGAGCGGCGCACCGCGATTAGCGAGGAGGAGGTGACGGAGTTTCGTCAGGAAGACCTTGTTCCTCACCAGAGCGTGGTAATTACGATTAGCAATCAAGGGTTTATTAAACGGCTTTCTGCTAGCAATTATCGGCTACAGCACCGTGGCGGGAGGGGTGTTATGGGAATGGTGACCCGTGAAGGTGATTTGGTGAGACATATCCTAGCAGCCGACACACATGACAATATACTCTTCTTCACCAACCGAGGCAGAGTCTATTGTTTGAAGTGCTATGAGATTCCTGAAGATTCGTCTCGGACGGCTAAAGGCATGGCGCTGGTCAATTTGTTGCCCGTGGACTTGAAAGCCGAGATAACCACATTGCTGGCTGTGCCAAGCTTCGAGCCTAATCGGTTTTTGTTGCTGGCTACTAAAGCTGGTGAGGTAAAAAAGACCCCTCTAGACAAATTTGCTTCGATCAAAAAGAATGGCCTTATTGCTGTGAGGCTCAAAGGTGGTGATGAACTAGTATCGGCTAGAGTTGTTACCGATATGGACGAGGTCATTTTGGTAGGTCAAAATGGGCAAGCTAGCAGATTTAGGGTTAAAGAATTGAGAGCTGCGTCTCGGAGCAGCGGCGGCGTTCGTGGTATTCGGCTGACCAATGATTCTGTTGTTGGCATGGATTCTGTTTCTCCTGATACTTATCTGCTCACGGTGACTGAAAAGGGCTTTGGCAAGTTAACTCGATTGGAACGTTATCCTGTTCATAAGAGGGGAGGCAAAGGAATTAGAGCTCATAGAGCTACTGAAAAAGTAGGCAAGGTGGCTGCGTCTAAACTTGTTCCCTTGGAAGGATCATTGGTGATGCTATCGGCCAAGGGCAACGTTGAGTGTATTCCTCTTGAACAGGTCTCGGTTCAGACCAGAAATGGCTGTGGTGTACGGCTAATGGCGATGGGTGAAGATGACAGTGTAGTTTCCATCGCTACGCCAGGTCACTTATTCCAGGCAATTCAATGAAAAAGTTGATATTTATTCATGGCTCGGGGAATACGTCTGTGGTCTGGAAATACCAAATACAGTATTTCCCAGGAGCTGAGGCTATTAATCTCCCGGGGCATCTTTCTCCAGGAGAACCTTGCACTAGGATTGAAGATTACGTTGCATGGCTACATTGCTATACTCTTGACCGGGGATACCATGCCCCAGTCTTGGCTGGACACTCTCTAGGTGGTGCTATTGTCCAAATGTATGCGCTGAAGCACTCTGAGGATGTTGAGGCTATTATCCTTGCTGGTACGGGGGCCAAGTTACGGGTAGCTCCACAGTATCTTTCTGTGATTCAGGATGGTGTAGAGAAGCCTTCCATTTGGCTACGAGAATTTGTTGAGCCTCAATATAGCCAAATTGAGCCAGAGTTAAAGGAAGAATTGCTGGCTGAAACGGCTAAGGTTGGGGCCAAGGTGCAGTTAAACGATCTTATCTGTTGTGACAAGTTTGACATCTTGGAAAAAGTCCACCAAATTAAAGTTCCTACTCTGGTGCTTTGTGGTAGCGAGGATGTGATGACACCGCCTAAGTATAGTTCTTATTTGGCTGCCAGAATCGAAGGAGCAAAACTCAGCGTAGTCGATGGTGGTACCCACTACTTCTTTGCGGAAAAGCCTGAAGTTGTTAACCGGGCTATCGAGCAGTTTCTGCTTGGCCTTTAGTTTTCTGGTACCTCTCTTGGCAACTGCCTTGCCAGCGCTGTAACCCGCAGGCATGGCACTTTCCTCTCCGGCAATCTGGAGTCCCCAATTCCTGCAATAGCTTATGATACTCTCTCTTAAGGAATTCGGGAGTTACTCCGACATCAATGTGTTCCCAGGGCAGTACTTCGTCTAGGGCACGTTCTCTATTAGCGTAGAAGGAAGGGTCAAGCCCACATTGGTTGAAAGCATCAAGCCATTTCTGGTAGTCGAAGTACTCGTTCCAGGCATCAAACTTGCTGCCCAGCTGCCAGGCGTGATAAATCACTTTGCCCAAACGGCGGTCACCCCGGGACAAAGCAGCTTCAATCTGGCTGGCCTTGGGATCGGGCCACGAGAACCTGACTCGCGTCCATCGTAGTCCCTGTTTCAGTATCTCGAATTTGGGCCGCAGTTGCTCTTCTGTTTCTTGTGCCAACCACTGGCAGGGGGTATGAGGCTTGGGGATAAGCACTGAGGTGCCAATTTGCAGTCTAAGAATTTCTCCCAAGTGGTATATCTTAGCCACTAATTCGACGATGCTGCGCACGTCGTTGATAGTTTCACCGGGTAATCCCAGCATGAAGTATAGCTTGAGCTTGGTCCAGCCTCTATCTAGGGTAGCAGCTAGCGTTTCCAATATAACCTCTTCGGAGATATTCTTGTTGATCACTCGGCGCAATCTTTCATTTCCCGCTTCAGGAGCGAAGGTGAGGGTCATTTTGCGCTCTGTGGGCAACAACTCCAGTAGTCTTACCACAGAGTTATCTACCCTCAAGCTGGGCAGTGATAGCGCGGTGTTATCTCTGCGACACTGCTGGGATAGTCTGGCGACAAGTTCATCAATGTTGGTGTAATCCCCGGTGCTGAGGGAAAGCAGGGACACCTCACCAAAGCCACAGTTTCTTGATAGCTTGTTTACTGCCTCTATTACTTCCTCTTGTGACCTCTCTCGCACCGGTCGGTAAATAATCCCGGCCTGGCAGAAGCGACAACCTTGAGTGCAACCTCGCTGAATCTCTACACTGCCGTAGTCATGGACCACTTCCGTGTAAGGGACAACTGGCCTAGTAGGTGGGGGTGGCAGGTCTGTTACTATCCTACGCTGAATCTTTGGCCTAGCTTCAGGCATCTTGGGCACGATGCTCTTTATGCACCCATCTCCTTTGTAGTTAACTTGATAAAAACCAGGGATGTAGACACCGTCGAGCCTAGCAGCTGCCATTAGCAGTTCCTCTTTGTTGCCTCGATGCCCCCGGAAGACCTCCAGCAACTCAAGTAGCGCTTCTTCGCCTTCGCCAATTACAAACAGGTCGACAAAATCGACCATGGGCTCGGGATTGAGGGTACAGCTACCTCCAGCTATTACTAACGGGTGAGAATTATCCCTCTGGGAGCTGAATAGAGGGAGATGGGCTAGGTCAAGGATATTTAACACATTGCTGTAGGTAAGCTCATAGCCTAATGAAAAGCCGATTATGTCGAAATCTTTCAGGGGATGTTTGGATTCCAGACTGAATAGGGGGATGTCGTCTTTGCGTAGGGCTATTTCCATATCTATCCACGGGGCAAAAACTCTTTCTGCTAGTACATCGGGCTGATGATTTAGTAGCTCGTAGAGGATAGCCAGCGCTAGATTAGACATGCCAATTTCATAAGTATCGGGGTAGCATAATGCAGTTCGGATAGGTGTCGTTTGCCAATTCTTAATGATGCTGTTCCATTCAGCGCCAGCATAGCGAGCGGGTTTGGAGACTTGGTTTAGGATTCTACTAAAGCCTTTCACCTTTTTCGCTTGAGCATTATAGCGCTCGCTATCCTGATTCTCAATTCAAACAAGGTTAATAGGTATGGTTCGCAGCTTATTGACCAGCATTGTCATAACAACCTAGAATAGGCAAAAGGAGAGTCGATTTGGGATTAATCAATTGAGGAGAAGGAGATGCTAGCCTTGGAGGGTGTCAGAATTTTGGAACTGGTGGGGCTGCCGCCAGGTGCCTTTTGCACCATGATACTGGGAGATTTGGGAGCCCAAGTGCTCAAAGTCGAGTCACCTACGCCAAGCGCCCTTAATGGCTTAGGACCATCACTAAAGGGAGAAGAGAGGAGAAAAGAAGCAGCTTATTTTGCTCTTAACCGCAATAAGAAGAGCATAGGACTCAATCTCAAGTCAGAAGCAGGGCGCCAAATATTCTATCACCTTTCTCAGCAAGCAGACGTTATTGTCGAGGGGTATAGACCAGGCGTGGTCAAGCGTTTGAAAGTAGACTATGAGACTATAAATAGGCTAAATCCCAAGATTGTCTATTGCTCTCTTAGTGGCTATGGCCAGGAGGGGCCTTATCGTGATTTCCCTGGCCATGATATCAACTACATATCCATGGCTGGCGTTCTTGGCTTAATTGGCGCCCGCCAAAGCCCACCGGTTATTCCCTTAAATCTGATAGCTGACTTTGCTGGCGCATCTCTATATGGAGTTATAGGAATTCTAACAGCCTTAATAGCTAGAAATAGAACAGGCAGGGGGCAGCATGTAGATGTAGCCTACATGGATGGAGCGATATCTCTCATGACTTGGTTCACTTGCAGACATTTTCTTGACGGTGTAGTACCGAAGAGGGGGGAAACAACACTTCATGGTGGCTATCCGTACTACGGGGTATATGAAACCAAAGACGGTAAATATATTACCATCGGCTGCCTGGAAACACATTTTTGGGAAAATCTTTGTCATCTATTGGGGAGGGAAGACTATATCCCTTATCATCTTGCCTTCGAGCATTTCCTTTATAGCTCGGAAGATAGGAAATGGGACGAAATTTTTTCTTATTTGAGGCAAACTTTTTTGACTAAAACGAGGGATGAATGGTTTGAATTGTTAACTCAGAATGACATTCCTGTGGGCAAGGTTTACACGTTGGATGAGGTCTTTTCCGACACACAGGTGCTTCATCGCCACATGGTGATAGAGATAGAGCATCCCACCTTAGGCAGGGTTAAGCAGGTTGGTATAGCTCCTAAGTTGTCAGATACACCGGGCGAGGTGAGGAGTTTATCTCCGCTTCTTGGTGAGCATACTGATGAGATACTGCTAAGGTTAGGCTATGGCCAGGAAGAAATTGGGAGTCTACGTCAAGAAGGTGTGGTGGGCTAGAGAGCATGAAAGCGTTAATTCAGCGAGTTAGCAGCGCCTCGGTAAGCGTGGATAACAAAATAGTAGGCCGGGTGGGCCCAGGCCTTGTGGTTTTCCTTGGCATCGCTCGAGATGACGTGGAGGAAGACGCCAGTTATCTGGCGAACAAAATAGCCAACCTGCGTATTTTTGCTAGCGAAGCTGGCGAATTGGATCTTTCAGCATTAGAGATAAAAGGGGGGATCTTGATAGTAAGCCAATTCACCCTGTTGGCTGATTCGCGGAAGGGGAGACGCCCCAGTTTCACCGAAGCCGCTCCACCGGATGAGGCGAAGGAGCTTTATGAATTTTTCATCAGGCAAGTCCGTTCGACCGGCCTTAATGTAGAAACAGGAGTGTTTCAGGAGCATATGCTGGTAGAGATTCATAACGATGGCCCAGTAACTTTGCTGCTGGAAAGTAAAAGCAAGTAATTGCACCAGCAACATGTTGCAATAATTTTGCCATTTGGTTATAATCTTGACCTAAATGAGCTGTCACAAGGTGCTACAAGCGCAAGGTTATCGTTTGACTCCGCAACGCATGCTGATTATTGGAGCCCTTCATAATGCTGATAGCCACATTAGCGCTGAGGAAATCTATGAGCAATTACACAGTCGCTATCCCTACAGCAATATCTCTACTGTCTATCGCACTCTAGAATTGCTGAAGAAGTTAGATTTAGTAACTGAAACGGACTTTGGCGAAGGACGAGTGCGCTATCACGTTGCTGAGAAGAGCCACCACCACCACCTTGTCTGCCATAAGTGTGGCAAAGTAATCGATTTGCCTGAATCTGTATTGTATCCGTTAAGAGATGCTTTGCTGCGCAATTACGATTTCGAAGCTGATTTGCGCCATCTGGCTATTTCTGGGGAGTGCAGCGATTGTCGTAAGGGAGCGAGGGAAGCAACACTGGCTGTGAGTGATATTCAAGAGAAGTTGCGCATTATGCTAGATTATTGGGTCCAGCACAACCGGGAGCACGAGAAGGAGTTCTGCGATTGGGCTGGCAAGGCTGCCTCTCTATCCACCGAGGCATCACAGCAGCTAAAAGAAGCAGCCACTAGGATGGCTGATGCCAGCAAGGATCTGGAGAAAGCACGCCAAGCCCTGATGGAGAGAAAGGAGGAGCATCAAGATGTGCATGGCTAAGCTTTATGAGGCGACAAAAGGCGATCAGCCAATTCTGGATGATATTGCCTATATCATAGTCGAAGGCGACCGAATAGAGGTAGAGACTCTCTTCGGAGAAAGAAGGGTTTTCCAGGGCAAGGTGCGCGAGGTGGATTTCATAAAGTCCGAGGTGCAAGTAGAAGAGGGGTAAATTTTTTTGTGCTAGTCGCAACTAGTTGCAGATGCATCGAATATCCTTAACGAAGTAGAATGACAAAAGACAGCTTGCTCGATAGCTATTGCCTAGAAAAATTCACTGTGGGTATGGCAATTGAATTCCCAGTATTGATTGGCGGGGGAATATTGGGGGTCATATTTTCTTGGCCAAGATTTCCGTTCTATCCCTTACCAAACATTTTGGGAGTCGTTTTGCTGGTGATTGGCTATGTTATCCACTTAGGATATGCCCACAAAGAATTGGCAAAGCATGGCGTTCACGCACATCGGCATTCATTGCAGGCTAAGACGCTGGTAACCTCTGGCCCATATTCTAAGGTTAGGCACCCGGGTTACTCGGGATTGGTTCTAATATATTTTGGCTTTGCACTTGGTTTTGGTATTGTCTGGATGCTCGTTCCAGTGGTCATCTTCACCATCTTAACCTACTTGACCGCAATAAAAGAGGAGCAGCTTCTAAAAGAGCGATTTGGGGAAGAGTATGAAGATTACGGGAGACGAGTGCCATGGAGATTCATCCCCAGAATAATTTGAGTGTGGATACATGTACATACATAACGCATAAAAAGGAGAAAATTATGAGAGGGAGAATTGCACAAAGCATTATGGGAATAGTCCTGCTAGCATTTCTGCTTTTGCCTCTGTCCTGCGCCTCTTCATCGGTTGCCTCGGCTGATATTGTGGCTGGGAGCTCGCTCATCACCGACGTTATTCAGGATATAGCTGATGGCAAATTAAAGGCTCGCACCCTTATCCCGCCAGGCATGTGTCCGGGACACTACGATGTGAAGCCAAGCGATATTGAGGGATTGGCTAATAGCAAAGCCCTTGTCATTCATGATTGGCAGGAAAATATGAAGAATGTAACCGGGCTTGTCGAAGCTGCTGACAACCCTGGCCTTGTTATCAAAGTTATCGATGTTCCAGATATGCCAATGGTGCCTCAAATCCAAGCTCAAACCACAGATAAAATTGCAGAAGCTTTGGGGGAGATAGACGCAGAAAACTCAGCATACTATGAAGAGAAAGCCGCAGAAAGGACGCAAGCCGTTTTAGCTAAGGGTGAGGCAGTGAAAGATAAACTGCAGGACGCCAATGTAAGCGGAGTAAAGGTGATTTGTGTGGAGTACCAAGCAGGATTTGTAGAGTGGGCTGGGTTTGATGTCGTGGCTACCTATGGTCGACCTGAAGACCTAAGTGTGGCAGACGTGGAAACGCTGGTAGTCGAAGCTAAAGAAGCTGGGGTAGCTTTAGTCATCGACAATCTCCAGAGCGGCGCAACCGCGGCAAGTGAAGCTATGGCAGAAGATATTGGAGCCATTCAGGTAACTATATCCAACTTTCCTGGCGGCTTCGAGGATACGGAAACCTGGGAGAAGGCAATAGACAAGAATGTTGATTTATTGCTCCAAGCCTTAACCCAGTTTAGGGAATAATATGGATAACACAGTCATCAGGATTCAAGACGCCGTAGTTTCCTACAGGGAAGATGTGGCTTTGCAAGGTTTATCCCTAGAGGTAAAAAAGGGGGAATTCATCGGCGTTATCGGACCCAACGGTGCTGGCAAAACCACTCTGCTTACTGTTATCAACGGCTTGGGCAAACTGGTTCATGGTCAAGCCTGGGTATTAGGGTCGCCGGTAAATGGGAGGAATAGCCGTAGCTTAAGGAAACGCATAGGTTATGTAGCTCAGGTGGAAAATATTGACCCCAGGTTACCCATCAATGTTAGAGAGACGGTAATGGTAGGACGCTACGGTCGCCTGGGGCTATTCCGTCGCCCAACACGGGCCCAATGGGAAGCGGTAGACAAGGTGTTGGAAATGGTAGGCATGGCCCACTTGTCCCATCGCCCTATAGGGCATTTATCCGGAGGCGAATACCAAAGAGCAGCAATTGCCCGGGCTTTGATTCAGCAGCCTGAGATACTCCTCCTCGATGAACCTACCGCCTCAATAGACCTCCAAGCCCAAGGAGAAATCCTAAGCCTGATACAGCTTATTCACAGTGAATACCATATGACTACCTTGTTTGTCACCCATGACCTTAGACAACTACCCTCTATTTGCCATCGCCTGATCCTGATGAAAGAAGGAAGAATATGGAAACAAGGTAGGCCGGAGTCAACGCTTCGGGACGATATATTGAGTCAGCTTTATGGGGCTCCTGTTTCAATCGGTAGCAAATCTATAAGCGCCTATTAGATATGGACCTATCTATTTTACAGTACCAGTTCATGCAAAATGCCATACTCGCCGCACTATGCGGTGGTATAACCTGTTCCATCATAGGTGTCTTTGTGGTTACCATGCACCTCTCCTTTATTGGCGTATGTATCGCTCATGCTGCCTTCGCTGGCGCCCTCCTTGGTGTCTGGCTTGGCTTTAACCCTCTAATTGGCGCCTTGCTCTTCAGCCTAGCCTCAGCAGCCATTATTGGCCCCATGGCTGACCGTGGGGAACTAAATCCCGATACTTCCATAGGCATTGTTTTCTCCCTGATGTTGGGGTTAGCTTTTCTTTTCATGGGTTTGATGCCCGGGGCCAGGACTGAGGCCTTAAGCTTATTCTGGGGAAGCATACTGACTGTCAGCCAAGAGAACTTGATTTTCCTCACCATAGTGACAGCCGTGGTGATTGGATTGGTGGCTGCCTTCTATAAGGAAATTCAAGCGGTGATTTGCCACCGTCAAGTAGCTTTAGCTGTGGGCATTCCAGCAACTCTTATTTTCTATGGCCTGCTGTTTTCTACTGGAGTGGCTATCACCGCCTCACTACAAAGTATCGGCGGCTTGCTTATTTACAGCCTGATCCTCAATCCTGCAGCCGCTGCCTATCAACTTACTTACAATTTGAAGAGAATGCTTTGCATTGCTGTCGCCTTTGGTGTTATTTCCTGCTGGGCTGGCCTCGCAGCCTCATATTTATTTGACATCCCCTCAGGTGCCTCCATAGTGATAACTTCATCAATTATCTTTGGTCTGGCAACGGCATTCTCTCCCAAGAGGAAGGTAAAAGGATGGCAACAAGCACAAGTAGCAGGTTAACTACGCAACTTCAAGATTATTTTGATGGATTAGCTCCAAATTGGGATAAGGAGGTTACTCGGGAGGGGCTAGAGTGCCTCACTGATATCATCAAGGAGCTAGATATTAAGTCAGGGAGCTACGTGCTCGACGTTGGCAGCGGCACAGGCATTCTTTTGCCTTTTTTGATACAGGCTGTGGACGCCCCAGGCAAAATCATGGCTTTGGATTTCTCCATCAGAATGTTGCATCAAGCTAAAGCTAAAAACTTCTCCCCTATCGTGGACTATATTCAGGCCGATATTGTAGCTGTTCCTTTACCCGACAACTGTGTCGATTTGGCCATATGTAACAGTGCTTTTCCACATTTCAGCGACAAAGCTGAAGCACTAAAGGAAATGGCCAGGGTGATCAAGAATGACGGCAGGCTGGCCATCTGCCACACCGCAAGCCGAGATAGGGTCAATCACCTCCATCAATTCATTGGTGGCGTGGTCGGCACTGACTTTTTGCCCTATGAGTCTCAGATGAGACAGCTAATGAAGCATGCTGGTTTGGCAATAATCTGTTTCGAAGACAGCCCAAGACGCTACCTCGTTATTGCTGAGAAGAGGACGCAAGCTCCAAACTGATATCTAGGGCTTTGACTGAATGGGTCAGGGCACCTATGGAAATGCAATCAACCCCGGTTTCAGCCACAGCTCGAACCGTACCCAGTGTGATCCCTCCGGAAGCCTCAATTGGAGCGCGAGCATGAATGGATTTCACTGCCCGGCGCATGTCTTCCAAAGACATATTGTCAAGCATAATGATATCTGCCCCGGCTTCAGCAGCTTCCTCAGCTTCTTGCGGGGTCTTGACCTCAACTTCAATTCGAGGTTGCCTTGCTTTGAGATTGCTTCGTCGCTTCGCTCCTTGCAATGACAAAGGCGCATCCTTTCGAGCTTTGGCTACAACTTCGTGAAGGGTAAGTCCGCGGCTACGAAGAGCTGCCAGGTGGTTGTCTTTGATAAGTATGCCATCTCCTAAATTCATACGATGATTCTGACCACCACCAACACTCACAGCATATTTCTCCATTGACCTCAAACTTGGGGTGGTCTTTCTGGTATCCATAATGCGTACTGACAATCCCTCAACTGCTTTCACATAGCGGTTTGTCTCTGAGGCAATGCCGCTCAACCTTTGCAGAAAATTCAGAGCCACTCTCTCTGCCTTAAGAATACTGGCCACATTTCCTTCCACTTTGGCGATTGTACTGCCTGGGTTAATCTGGGATCCGTCCGCAATAAGGATAGCCACTCTCAACGCAGGGTCTGCTCTCTGAAATACCTTGTTGGCTATGTCGATCCCGGCCAGAATGCCTTCTTCTTTTGCCATTATGGAGGCGATGCCTTCCTGGTCGCCTGGTATTAAAGTCTCGGTAGTAGCATCGCCCCAACCAAGGTCTTCGACCAAAGCACGGTCAACGATTTCTTCAATTTGCGCCTCAGTTAGCATTCTTGCCCACCTTTAGGACTCCTCAAATTCTTGCTGGAGCCTTTTCCCTGCGCCTGAAAACTATGTGCTGTTGCCATTCAGGTGACGGTTGCGGGAAATCGGTGCGGAAGTGGGCACCGCGACTTTCCTCGCGGAGCAAGGCAGCCTCAGTCATCAAACGGGCACATAGCACTAGATTGTTTAGCTCGTAAGAGGGTTTGTCACTAGGTGTAAGGAAGGAGGGGAGCTCCTTCTCTTTATCTGCCGAGGGCCACCAAGTAGCCAGAATCTTCGCTGCTTCGGTGAGGCCATCGGCTGAGCGGATGATGCCCACCTTATCCCACATGAGGGTCTGTAGATTAGGCAGATTGAGCGGAGGCACATCAGATAGTGGTTGACGGTCGGGCAGAGAATGAGATTGCTTCGCTTTGCCCGCAATGACAGAGGCTGGAGCTGGGCTGGCTCTCTCAGTGGTTTCGGTTCTTCGCACCACCCGTTTACCGAAAACAACTGATTCTAGTAGCGAATTTGATGCAAGCCTGTTAGCTCCATGCACTCCGGTGCAAGCGGTCTCGCCAGCAGCAAATAAGCCTGTGATATTTGTCTCGCCCCAGTTATTTATCTTCACTCCTCCCATAAGGTAATGGGCCGCTGGCGCCACGGGGATAAGTACCTTGTTGATATCTAGGCCATGCTCCAAGCAAAAGCGATAGATGTGAGGGAAGCGAGTGGTGATCAATCGAGGTGGCAAATGAGTAACATCGAGGAACACTCTGTCGCTTCCTGTCTTCATCATCTCGTAGACGATGCTTCGAGCCACTACATCCCTTGGTGCCAATTCAGCCTTGGGATTGTAATCGGGCATGAAGCGACGTCCTTCCACGTTTCTAAGTATGCCACCCTCTCCCCTTACTGCTTCGGAGATGAGAAAAGGAGCTACCCCGGGCAGACGAAGAACGGTGGGGTGAAATTGGAAGAACTCCATGTCCCTGATTTCAGCGCCAGCTTCAAAGGCTAGAGCTATGCCATCACCAGTAACTACATCGGAGTTGGTGGTATACTTGAACAGCCTTCCCACCCCGCCGGTGGCCAAAATGAGAAATTGGCATCTGTACTCTTCTACCAGTTCAGTTTGGCAATCAAGAGCCCTCACACCTTCTGCCCTGCCATTGTTCACCAAGATTTGGGTAGCCAGGCAATATTCCGAAACTCTAACTGGGCTGGAGCGCACCTGGCGACTCAAGGTAACTTCAATATGTTCCCCGGTGGCATCCCCACCAGCGTGGATAACACGTGGGACGCTATGAGCTGCTTCCCTAGTCAGGGTAATTTCACCGTTTAGGGTATCAAAAGGAATGCCAAATTTGATCAAATCAGCGAGGCACTCGGCAGCTTCAGCAGTTAAAATATGCACTGCCTCAGCGTCGCACAGGCCAGCTCCAGCAGCTATAGTATCTCTGAAGTGAAACGCAGGTGAGTCATCTTTGCCCATGGCAACAGCGATGCCGCCTTGAGCATATTTAGTGTTGCAATCATCAATGCTACCCTTAGTCAAGATAAGAACGCTACCATGCTTTATAGCGAGCAAAGCAACGTAAAGGCCAGCAATGCCACTACCCACTATTATGTAGTCGTAATGGTTCACTTCTTACTATCCCCTCTTATTCCTCTGCCACTAACGGGGAGTCCTTTTCTCAGGTTATAGCGAGCATCCTGTCAATAGCCTGCTTGGCTCTTACCCTAATCTCTTCAGGCACAGTAACCACATTGCTTCCTGTTTGCATAGTCTCAATAACCACTTCTATCGTCGTTTTCTTCATATCAGGGCAGATGAAGCTGTCTCCGATGACATGAAATTCCTTGCCTGGATTCTGCTTCCTCAAGGGATACAGTGTTCCTTCCTCCGTGCCGATGAGGAAAACTCTATGATTGCTTTGCGCTGCATATCGAAGCATTTGCGAGGTGCTCAGAGCAGCATCAGCTAGGGCAATCACCTCTGGGCGGCATTCGGGGTGGACCAAGATCTCAGCTTGAGGATATCTTTGCTTGGCTAACTCAACTTCCTTGGTAGTAATCCTGGCATGGGTATGGCAGAAGCCAGGATAGAGAATCATCTTCTTATCAGTTTTAGTGGAGATGTAATGACCTAGATTTTGGTCGGGGATGAACAGAACCTCCTCATTGGGGGTTGCATTTACTATCTCGGCTCCATTGGCTGAAGTGCAACAAACGTAGCTCTCTGCCTTGACTGCCGCTGCAGTATTGACATAAGCTACCACAGCAGCTTCAGGATATCTCTCTTTCCATTGCCTTAGAGTGTCAACATCAATCATATCTGCCAAAGGACAACCAGCATCAGGATGAGATAGGAGTACAGTGGTAGCAGGATTAAGGATAGCTGCCATCTCAGCCATAAAGCGAACCCCACAGAAAACAATTATCTCAGCCTTGATGCTGACACACCTTTGTGCTAACTCGAGAGAATCACCGACAAAATCAGCGATATCTTGAACATCAGGAAGTTGATAGTTGTGAGCTACAATGACAGCATTAAGTTCCTTCTTTAGCCCTGCTATCTTTTCCTTAGCTTGCTTGTGATGGCTCACTTATGTTACTGCTTTGCTTTCACCGCTTTGTTTGTTCGCTGACTACGCTGCCTTTGGCCACCCTCATTGTTGCCCCTGATTCCAACTTTATGACTATAGTGTCCTCGCTGATATTTTCAACTTGCCCATAGATTCCGCTAGAGGTAATTACTTTCTCTCCCTTCCTAATTCTCTCCAGTAGTTCTTGCTGCTCTTTCTGTCTCCTGCGTTGTGGTTTAATCATAAGGAAATACATCATGGCAAAGATTAGTACCAGGAAGAGAATCATTGGGGCGATGGCTTGAAGTTGTTCCATTTATTTTCCTCCTTGTCTTTACTGGCAATTATACTTGATCTTGCCCTGTAGCGCCCAGGGGCTTGCCTTATCAATCCTAACTCTTACTAATTGGCCAAGTTGGTCAATGCTTTCTTTGTAGAAGACTAGTTTATCACTTCTGGTGCGCCCATACCACTTTCCTTTCTTTTTACCTTCCACTAGCACTTCGACTGTCTTGCCTTGGTAAGTTGAGTTTATCTCGGCAGCAATATTTTGTTGGAGCCGTTCAATTCCGTTAAGCCTCTCTCTCTTGGCCTCTGAAGGAACATCATCTTGGTATTTCCTGCAGGCGATAGTGCCGTGGCGAGGAGAATAAGCTGCCACGTGAACCACATCAAACCTCATTTCCCTAAGCAGAGCGAGGGTGTGTTCAAACTGTTCTTGAGTTTCTCCTGGAAAGCCAACAATGATATCAGTGCTTAAGGATATTTGAGGGACAAAATGCCTAATGTTGCGGACAAGCTCACTGAATTGCTCTACAGTGTATCCTCGTCTCATGGCCTTCAGTATATCGTCGTCGCCTGACTGAACAGCTAAGTCCAGGTGTTCACAAACTTTGTCCAGGGAGGCTATAGCTTCGATGAGCTTTTGGCTCATGTCTTTTGGGTGGTTAGTCAAGAAACGGATTCTACCCAATTTGTCAACACAGTTTAGTTCAGTCAGCAAATCAGCCAGGTCAGGGCGCTCAGGCAAATCGTGTCCGTAGGAATCAACGTTCTGCCCTAGCAGAGTCACCTCTCTTACCCCTTGCTTTACCAGTTCCTTGACTTCACAAATTACTTCTTTTAAAGGGCGACTTATCTCTCTACCTCTTCGATACGGGACGATACAATAAGAGCAGAAATTATTGCAGCCTTGGATGATGGGAACAAAGGCGGACGGGGAAGGAACAGGCATGTAAGAGCTGACTCCTTGCTTGGCAGTGGAAATACCTTGCTTTTGAGCCCAGCTAGTTAGCTCGGAGTAAGCTCCCGGTTTGAAGAAAAAGTCAATATGGGGGAATCGCCTCTTCAATCCTGCAATGTTGGAATCAACAAAACAGCCAGTGACTAGTATAAAGAGATTCGGACGTCTCTCTTCTATTCCTTTCAACAAACCCAAGGTGCCTAGGACCTTGTCTTCAGCGCTTCGCCGCACCACACAGGTATTGAGCACTATTAAGTCGGCTTTCCAGAAGGAAGATGCTGCTTGATAGCCAGCAGAATTCAAATAACCGGCTATCCGCTGTGATTCTGCCTTATTCATCTGGCAGCCAATGGTCCAAATAAAATACGATAGCATGATTTGCTCCAGGGATTACCACAAATTATAGTCAAAGTTCCTAGTTTGGGCCAACTGAGACTGCAGAGAGTGTGCGTCTTGTCACCGTTGAGTCGCTAACTGGAACATATTTAGCCAGGTTTAGCGTCTTTAAGTTGCGTGTACTTCTTGTAGTTGCCGTTCACTAGGTCTACCGGGTATTTAGCTCGGTTTTTCTCCACCTTTTTCGTAACAGCCTTAGCTACGTCAACATTGAGGACATTGGCTAGATTGAAGCAAAGTATTATGATATCAGCTAGTTCTTCTTCCAACCTGGTAAACCGTTCGGCATCTTCTAGCATTGTCTCCACTTCCCTCTCGCTGACCCACTGGAAAAGTTCCATTAGCTCTGCTGCTTCTATAGCAATTGAGACAGCAAGGTCCTTGGGGTTGTGGTATTTTCGCCAATCTCTCTCGTCAACGAAATCTTGAATTAACTGTTTGAGCTGGTAAATGCTCGTTTTTCTGTCACATGACACACTGGATTTCTTCATGCGATGGCCACTGCCGCTTAACTAGGTTCGCTTGATCAACAGGCGTTTCCGCTTCTGACACATTCTAGCACAAACGGAGTAGCCCCGACTGGTCAATCAGGAAGCGCAGAAACTCTAGGGATTCTGGTTAGCTGCGTGTCAGTACCAGAGCACAATAAGTAGCTGGGATAAGCACCAACAGGTGCTTAATGTGGCTGTAACTTTGGAGAAAAGCCTAAGCTCCGGCTCGAACTCCAATTGTTGAGGTGATTCTGAGCCGAGCTTCGCGAGAGAGAAGTGCTTGCGACAGAGGGCTGTATTGGAGCGAAAAGTACCCTGTTTCATTCACTTAGCAGTAGGCAGAAGCTTCGGGCTGAAGGCTCGGGAGCTAAGGGAGGTGCGTCCAATTCCGATGCCAAAAGAGTAAGCTTTAACGAGCGCTTTAGTGGGCTGTTAGACGACCACCGTCGACGTTAATGGACTGACCTGTCATAAAGCTAGCTTCGTCCGAGCAAAGGAAGATAATAACGCTGGCCAACTCCTCAGGATAGCCGACCCGCTTCATAGGGGTGAGGGGCACAGTATCAGCGTGCACAATATTTGCAGCCTCCTTCATGTCAATGCCCTTCTCACGTGCCACCTTCCACACTTCAATGTCGGAGGCAATGCCAGTGGGAAATCGCCCAGGGCAAACAGCATTGACCCTGATATTATGGGGGGCCAACTCTATGGCCAGAACCTGTGTCAAGCCAATCACCCCGAACTTCGAGGCGGAATAAGCACCGAGATTTGCCATGCCCATCTTACCTGCCCGCGAAGATACATTGACTATCGCGCCGCCGCCACCCCGCGCGACCATGTGTCTGGCTACAGACTGGCAGCAGTAGAAGACCCCGTTAAGATTGACTGCTATAGTGCGGCACCAGTCATCCTCCTTAGACTCAAGGACAGGGCCCCTAGTAATGGTCCCCGCATTGGCAATGAGGAAGTCGATACGCCCAAACTCAGCGAGGGCCTTGTCTACCATAGCCTGAACCTGCTTTCGGTCGCTAATATCAGCGGTGATAGCGAGCCCCTGTACACCCTGCGCCTCGATCTCCTTGACAACAGTATCGAGCCCCATCCAACCTTCTGTCTTTTCCTCTTCAGGAAATTGCTCTGGCGGCCGAAAGCGACTGTTCACTACAATGTTTGCTCCCTCCATAGCAAAACGTACAGCAGTAGCATGACCAAAGCCACGCTTGCGAGCCGCACCGGTGACCAGAGCTACCTTGCCTTTGAAATTATACATTTTTCCTTTCTCCATCCTCTTCACATTCGCTTTAGTAAATTAGACATAGCCTGCACGCTTATTTCGTGTGCGATTAATTCTAGTCTGCACTCATACTAGTCGTCAATGCCCTGAAATGCAAACATGTATTGGTGCCCGTTTGGCTACTGCTGCGGCCACTGCCATCTCATGACGCAGCCCCGGATGTCCTTTATTCGCTAACGGGGAACCCGGTGGCTGGATGCAATTTAACACCCTTCGGAGCCTCCATCATCTCTAGGGTGATGCCGTCTGGCCCCTTCAGATAGCAGATGCCCCAGCCCTTGAGAGCGCCAGCCCCGGCCCAAAGTGGCGAATGGTTGAACTTGACTCCCTTAGCAGTAAGGTCATCATACATCTTCTGAATGTCGTCCACCACAAAGGCCAAGTGTGCTACACCGACATTGCACGTCTTGAGGTCAATCTTCTCGCCCTTCGGTGCCACATATTCGATCAGCTCGATGTTGCCGTTGCCTGGAGTGGTTACATTAGAGATCCTGAGTGAGACACCGGGCATCTGCAGAATCTGCTCGATGCGCTCGCCTTTTACCTCCCTGATGGGTGTCGCCTCTAATCCCAGAAGGTCGTGGAAAAAGTGGATGGCCTCTTCGAGGTTGCTTACAGTGAAACTGAAATGCTGGATACCTGTTATCATTTCTACCTCCTTAAGTAGTTCTGCACAAGCTACTATTGGGACAGGCCCATAGGCTTGTGATTTTGTAGCGAAATTATGCGCCTTCAGAATGCGAAAAGCAACAGCTTAGCCTTGACGCTGAGTTGGCTCTGGCCTCTTGGCCGGGAGCGACTCCAGGCGCACTCGCTCAGGTAGATGGAATGAGGGGGCTTGCTACTGTATAATGGTCTCATGGGGAGCGTATGTATTGCCAAAAGTAGTTAGCCAGTCTTAAGGGAGGAAGGCTATGGAAGATAGAGTTGCGATTTTCATAGATGGAAGCAATCTGTATCATGCTCTGAAAAACAATTTTAGACGCCACGACCTCAACTTTGCCGAGTTTGCCAGTAAGCTTTGTGGTTCGAGACGTTTATTCCGGACATATTACTACAACGTCTTGCAGGACCCGACTCAACGGCCTGATAGCCATCATGAACAGCAGGAATTCCTTGGTATTCTGCGCAAAACACCATATCTGGAGGTTCGACTGGGGAGCACGAAAATGTCACAGGGTGTCTCTGTTGAGAAAGGCATAGATGTTATGTTGGCTACGGACCTGCTATATTTCGCTTGGAATAATTTCTATGACGTGGCAGTACTGGTGAGCGGGGATGCTGACTTCGCCTACGCTCTTCAAGCGGTGAAAAACATGGGCAAACATGTTGAGGCAGCTTACTTCGAGAGTGGGGTAGCTAAAGATCTTCTGAATGTAGCCGATGATCGGCACATACTAGACCGAACCTTTTTCAAAGGTTTGTGGGCAGGTAAACGTCGAGCTAAGTGGAGAAAAGTAAGCGGAGATGGCAAAGCTAAGACTAGCTCAGCTAGTGAGTGAGTCTGCCTGAGATGAAATAGTTGTATTGGAAAAGGTTAGTAGGTTAAAATTCTGGTAGGTAAGCATGGCTGAGGGATGTCTTTTTTGCCGCATTGTTGCTGGTGAGATACCCAGTGACGTCGTTTATCAAGATCAGGAAGTGTTGGCTTTCAGGGATATCAACCCCCAGGCGCCCAAACATATAATCATCATACCCAAGGTTCATATCGCCTCTCTGGCGGAGCTTACTGATCAACAGCAGGGACTTATGGGGCGCCTGATAATCCTAGCCAGTGACCTAGCTAGGAAAGAAGGGATAGCGGGAAGGGGCTATCGCCTAGCCATAAATTGTGGCCCTGAAGGTGGTCAGGTCATACCACACCTTCACCTTCACCTTATTGGTGGCAGGAGGTTGAACGATCAACTGGGCTAGAATTGCTTCCTGCCTGTGTCTCTCAGGTTGTTTCAACGCCCTGCGTCTGACAATGATGAATCACAAGATTCTTTCTCTCCAGCTAGAACGGCAACTAAGCTATGGGCTAGAGAGACTTCAGTTTGTCCACTACCTCCTCTATGGCTTTGTCCGGCGTGGATGCTCCAGCAGTGATACCTACGCGTTGCTTACCTACCAGCCAGGAATTGTCCACCTCTCTAGCTCTTTCCACTAGATACGTTTCCACTATGGGTGAGCATGCTTCAACCAGACGTCTGGTATTGGCGCTATTATGCCCCCCCACTATTATCATAAGCTGGATTTTTTTGGCCAATTCTATAGCAGCTTCTCGGCGTCTTTGCGTTGCCTGACACAAAGTATTGATAATGTGTAGCTCTTCAACTTTGGCAGGAAGGGCGGCCATGAGTTGCTGGCTAAACTCAACAAAAGCAGGCCAGCTCTGGGTGGTTTGAGATATGATGCCCAACCGATGGAGACCGTTTTGATGCTTCCTTTCCTCTAATTCGTTCATGGCTAGAGCTTCGGCTGGCAATAATAAAGAGGATATGGCGCTTTGTTTCACGTCAAGAGCAGCTATGCCTTTGTTCTTTGCCCAACCAAGCAATCCTTTAACCTCAGTGTGTTCCGCTTCCCCGAAGACGATGACAGCAAAACCAATCTCAGTCAGTTCCTTGACTGTGTTTTGGGCCTTGCTAACTGTAGGGCAGGTGGTATCAATGATGTGAATATGACGAGCTTCGATTTCACCTAGCACCGAGGGGCTCACTCCGTGGGTGGGAATAGCCAGGAATCTACCTTTGACTTGCTCTAGTTCATCTACTGGGCTTGTTCCTATTTCGGCCAATTCTTGCACCAACTGTTGATTATGTGCTATTGGGCCCAGGGTCTCTATCTTGCCGTATTTGCCCGCTGCCTCTTTCAATAGCTTAATGGCTCGCCTCACCCCGAAGCACAAACCGAGCTCTCGGGACTTCTCAATCTCCATAGACTCCTCGATTTTCCAGGGGCAGGAGGGCGGCGATTCTTTTCATCATGAGGTCGGTTAATGATTTAGTTTGTGACTTGGTTAACCTCCCATTGGTAGAAGGGAGCTCAAATGGTTGCCCAATGTTGATGACTATGCCGGGATGCTTCCATAGCCAACCTGTGCCTCTAAGTCTTTCTGTGCCTACGATACCGACGGGAAGGATGGGGATGCCCATTCGCGAAGCGATTACGGCAGAGCCAGGTTTACCCGGCAGGAGCTTGCCATTATGGTTTCTCTTTCCCTCGGGGAATATTCCCAGAACTAACCTCTCGTTTAGCAGGTTTTTGGCTTGGTTCATCGTCTCCTGCTTGTCCGCAATTGTCCCCCGGCGGTGTATTGAAAAGGCTTGTGCCCAGCGGATAATAATGCTTAGAAAAGGATAGTGGAAAAGTTCCTCTTTGGCCATAAAGTTAATCCACCGGGGAAAGATAGAAATCAGCAGTAGTGGATCAACGAGGTGAACATGATTTGCCACCACGATGAGCGGACCATCTAAGGGTACATTCTCCCTCCCGTTGACTTTCCAGGAGAGAGAAACCCTGAGGAAGAATCTGATAATAGCTAAGACAATCCTTTGAGACCGGGTCACCGATTCACACTACCCCTCTGGCGTCATTTTAAGCCTACTTCTAGTGTCATTGCGAGCCAAAGGCCAAGCAATCTCCGTTGCCAACTTAGACAGCCAAATCATATATTTTGTCCACTACCTGCTCTAAGCCAAGTTTTTCAGTATCAATGATTATGGCATCGGCAGCGGGCTTAAGAGGGGAGATGGCTCTGTGGGTATCAGTGGCATCTCGCTGCCTTAACTCAGCGAGAACAGTAGGGTAGTCTACTTCCCTTCCCCGTTCAAGCAATTCCCTGTAGCGGCGGTTAGCTCTCTCCTCAACGGAAGCTACCAAGAAGATCTTCAGCTCAGCCCAAGGCAAAACCACTGTGCCTATGTCTCTGCCTGCCATTATGAGTTTCCCTCTGTGGGCTATTCTGCGCTGCTCAGCTACCATTTTTTGTCGCACTCCAGCCACCTTTGATACTAGGGAAACCTTCCCTTCTATCCAGGAGCAAGCTAGCTGGGAAGAGATATCTTCATCGTCAATGAGGACGGAAAGATATCCTTGTTGACACGGAACGAAATCAAATCTGGTCATGTTAGCTAGATGAGAGAGTTTGTTTTCATCCTCAGGAGATATGCCTAATTTGAGAACCTTCCAGGTAAAGGTTCGATACATGACTCCCGTATCAAAGAAGGAGAAGCTCAGTCTTCTAGCTAGCAGCGAGCCAACGCTGCTCTTGCCCACTGCCACAGGACCATCTATAGCAATTAGCTCCGAACTCAAGTCAAGAGTGTAGTATAGCAAATATGTCGGCTAACTCAAATAGACAAAAGCTGGATATATGGTTACGTAATAATACAGGGTATTCAGCGAGAGAAGAGAGTTGGACTCTAACAAACCCTAATGGTGGACGCTCTGGTAGGATAAGGAAAGAACATAGCTCCCAAATTCTGGACGGAGAAAAACACCCGTGGTTGAAAAAACGGCACAAGAGTGGGATATAATATGGTTCGGCTAACGATTAAGAATCAAAGGAGGAAGTCATGTCACAAAAAGTAACTAGGGAGGAGCTTCTAGCCAAGGCGAGGAAACCAGCCGAAGATGCTATGAAACTGCATGCATTTTACCGGGGTAAGATGCAGACAGCGCTCAAATGCCAGGTCCGCGATTTCAATGATTTTGCTATCTACTATACCCCTGGCGTTGCCGAGCCTTGCAGAGCAATAAAGGAAGATGAGTCAAAGTTCCATGAACTTACTAATAGGTGGAACACAATAGCGGTGGTGTCTGATTGCACTCGAGTCCTTGGCCTTGGGGACATTGGTCCCAAGGCTGGCTATCCTGTGATGGAAGGGAAGTGCTTATTGTTTAAATACCTTGGCGGTGTAGATGCTGTGCCCATTTGCTTAGGCACCAAGGATCCTGATGAAATCATTCAGGCAGTTAAGTGGCTACAGCCATCATTTGCTGCCATCAACCTTGAGGATATTTCCAATCCTAAATGCTTTTATATCCTTGATCAGTTAAGAGCACAGGCTGAAATTCCAGTATGGCATGATGACCAGCAGGGAACAGCCACTGTTATGCTAGCCGGGTTGATAAACGCTTTGAAGATTGTCGGCAAGAAGATAAGCGATGTGAGGGTTGTTCTGAACGGGTCTGGAGCAGCTAACGTCGCTTGTGCCAGGCTCCTCTTTGCCTACGGTGCCAACCCTGGGACTACAATAGTGGTTGACAGCAAAGGCATCCTTCATCCGGGACGGAAAGACCTGGAAGAAAACAAAGAGACGTTTGTTGACAAGTGGAGGTTTTGCCAGACTACCAATACCGAGAAAAGAACTGGTGATTTAGCTGAAGCATTGAAAGATGCTGATGTGCTTATTTCTTACTCCAAGTCAGGACCGGGGGTAATTACGCCCGAGCAGATTAAGGTAATGGCAAAGGATGCCATATGTTTTGTTTGTGCTAATCCTATCCCCGAAATTTGGCCTTGGGAGGCAAAAGAGGCCGGGGCTAGGATTGTAGGCACTGGCAGATCTGATTTCCCAAATCAGGTAAATAACTCCACCGGTTTTCCTGCTATCTTCCGTGGTGTTCTCGATGTGGAAGCTAAGACCATTACCGATGATATGTGTATTGTTGCTGCCGAGTCGCTGGCCAAATATGCTGAAGAGCGTGGCATAAGTGAGGAGTATATCGCACCGACTATGGGGGAGCCAGAAGCTTTTGTTCGTGAGGCAGTAGATGTAGGAATGAAGGCTCAGGAGCTAGGAATTGCCTCAAGGCAAATCGGCCGTGACGAGCTTCGTAAGAAAGTCGAGTTCATGATAAACAGCACTAGGGAAACAAATGATGCCTTAGTAAAGGCAGGCTCTATTGCCCCCGCAGTAACGTAGGGCTAAAGGCTAAGAATCAAGGAGTGTGAGTAAGATTATGAGGGAAATTGAAGCTAGCGATGTCACTGAAACCGTGGCTCGATTATTTGAGCATTCTTGCCATTACCTTCCCGAAGATGCGCTTGCTGCGCTTAAGAAAGCCAGAGAAGAGGAGGAATCCCCCGTCTGCCGCGACGTAATTGATAGAATGCTGGAAGATGCCGAGATAGCTGGTAAGGAGCAGATTCCTCTATGCCAGGATACTGGCTTGTCTGTAGTCTGGCTGGAGTTGGGCCAGGAAGTTCATATAACTGGGGGTGCTCTCTACACCGCGGTAGATGAAGGAGTGCGCCAAGGATATGACAGAGGCTATTTGCGCAAATCTGTGGTACGCCAGCCCTTCTCGGCCAGGGTGAATACCAAAGATAACACGCCGGCTGATATCTATACTGACATAGTTCCTGGCGACAAGCTCAAGATTATTGTTATGCCTAAGGGAGGCGGTTCTGAGAATATGAGTCGCCTAACTGTGCTATCTCCGGCACAAGGCCGCCAAGGGATAATAGACTTTGTGGTAAATCGGGTTGATGAGTCTGGCAGTAATCCTTGCCCCCCAGTTATCGTTGGCGTGGGTATAGGAGGGACAACAGAGAAGACCATGATGTTAGCCAAGAAAGCGTTGCTGCGCAAGGTGGGCGAGCCAAACCAAGAGGCCGAGGTTGCCGAAATGGAAAGGGACATCTTGGAGCGAGTTAACAACTTAGGTATTGGAGCCATGGGATATGGTGGCAGGGTCACTGCTCTGGCAGTTCATGTTGAAGTTTCTCCTTGCCACATTGCCAGCCTGCCGGTGGCGGTCAACTTGATGTGTTGGTGTGATCGCCACGAGGAAGCGATTCTGTAGAAGGGAAGGGCCGCGCCTTCCCGACACACGTGGCCAAATAAGCCTTAGCGAAATGCGATTCGCTGATTAAGTCTATGTGGCCAGAGACTGGAGGTAAAAAATGACTCAAAAGACTAAAGTGGCGGAAAAAGTGCAGATGCTCGATATTTACGTAATGGGGAAGCATTACCAAGTTCCTGAGGGACTAACTATTCAGGCAGCACTAGAATATTGCGGTTACAATCTTATTCGAGCTGTTGGGTGTCGTTCTGGGTTTTGTGGCGCCTGTGCTACGGTGTACTGCTTTAAGAATGATCCTCAGTTAAGATATGCTCTTGCCTGTCAAAAAGCTATTGAGCAAGACATGTACTTAACACAGATACCGTTCTTCCCTGTTGCTCAGGCTCTTTATGGTGTGGAGGATTTGCGGCCAGAAGAGGGGGAAAATCGGCTAGTGGGACTTTACCCCGATATCCTTACTTGTTTTGGCTGTAATAATTGCACCAAAAGCTGCCCTCAGGACCTGGAAGTGATGGAGTTTATGTCCGCTGCCATCAGAGGCGATTATGAGAAAGTGTATGAAAAATCCTTCGATTGTTTGATGTGTGGCTTATGTGCTGCCAGATGTCCTCAAGGATTGAGGCCATATGTTATGGCTATAGCGGCTCGAAGGCTGAGAGGGGCCTATCTTGCTCCTACATCTCAGCATAATCTGGATAGAGTGAAAGAGATAGAGGAAGGGAAATTTGATGATGAAATAGGGAAACTAAAAGAGATGCCTGGAGACGAATTGCGTGAGTTATATGCCAAACGTGAGATAGAGCCTGCCCTTTAAGGGGTGTATGTAGCACGGGGCTTCAGCCTTGTGCCAAGAAGGAGGTAGTCAATATGCCATATCCTGCTTCCATGGAGGAAAGCAAAAGAAAGATGGAAGAAACTAGGGCAAAGCGATTAGAAAAAGGACTGGCTTCCCGCGTTTCTGCTGAGGAGAGGGAGGTGTTGGTGAATAAGTTCCACCCTGACTTCATAAAGGAACAGTTTCGCGAGCTGAGGGTAGGGCCGAACAAGGGTAGCCGAACACCTTTGGAGATAGCTGACTTGTTGGAGGGAAATAGCCGCATTGACCCTGATAAAATCGACCTCGCTGGCATTGATTATGATGTCGATGTATTGGTAATTGGCTGTGGTGGAGCTGGGGGTTCAGCAGCGCTCTTAGCCGAGGAGAATGGTGCCAGCGTTCTTATTTCATCGAAGTTACGCTTGGGGGATGCCAATACTATAGGAGCTCAAGCGGGAACACAAGCATGCGATAGGGCTAATGATTCTCCGGCCATTCATTATTTGGATGTGATGGGTGGGGGGCATTATGTCAATGTACCCGAATTGGTGGAAGCCTTGGTGACAGACTCTCCCGATGTGATTAGATGGCTGGAATCCTTAGGTGTTAACTGGGATAAGGAGCCTGATAATTCGTATCATGAGCTATCGGGAGGTGGTGCCTCCAGAAGGCGAATGCATTCGTGTCGGGACTATACTGGCCTTGAGGAAATGAGAGTTGTACGTGATGAGATTCGCCAGAGAAATATGCATGGAAGAAAGATAGATTGGCTGGAATTTGAGCCAGCGATAGAGCTAATAATGGATGATCAGGGGCAAGTGGCCGGAGCAATATTGATGAACTTGGAAACTAGAAGAATGAGGATAGTGCGGGCCAAAGCGGTAGTCACCGCTACGGGAGGCTTGGGTCGCACTCACATTCAGGGCTTCCCCACTACTAATCATTACGGTGCAACTGCTGATGGTTTGGTATTGGCTTATAGAGTGGGCTGTCCAATTGTCCATATGGATACCATGCAATACCATCCCACAGGCGCTGCCTTTCCTCCACAAATTCTGGGATTTCTGGTTACAGAAAAGGTAAGAACTCTAGGAGCGGAGCTAGTCAACTGTGATGGTGAACAGTTCATTCATCCTTTGGAGGCAAGGGATACTGAAGCCTCGGCCGAGATTCGAGAATGCAAAGAGCGTGGCAAGGGAGTAACCACGCCAACAGGTGAGGTCGGCGTTTGGCTGGATTCACCGATGATTGAGATTAGACGAGGGGAAGGAACTATCAGAAGGGAATTGCCCGCTATGGTGCGACAATTTGGTCGTTTCAATATCGATATAACTAAGGAACCGATGTTAGTTTATCCCACCCTGCATTACCAAAACGGAGGGATTGTAATCAAGGCTGATGCCTCTACTCCCGTGCCAGGGTTATTTGCTGCCGGTGAGTGTGAAGGCGGGGTCCATGGCAGGAACAGGCTTATCGGCAATTCAACGTTGGATTTGTTTGTCTTCGGTAGAAGGGCAGGTAGAGCGGCAGCTAAATGGGCCAAGGAAGTAGAACTAGGTAAACTCACATTAGAACATATTCGTAAATGGCAGCGTGAGATTAAGGAAGCCGGGTTAGAAGAGATGCCAGTCTCTCCCATGCTTCTGCCTAATTATGCTAATCAGGAGCGGCCTGTGCCTGGCTTTCAGCCGCTTGGTCAGATAAGTCCTTATACACCTTTTGGCGACAGAGCTATACGTTGGATTTAGAAGAAGGAGGAGAATATGCCGCTGCGTGAGCAAACAGATGTCAAGGAAATTGAAGCTGTTTTAAATGGAGTGTTGAGCACTGCTTCCCCGCCGGTAGCTAGGTGTCGCCTTCTTTCAAGCGGTATTGGTGAATCTTATGCTTTAAATATAGAAGAAGATATTCGCGGGCATAAAGAGTGCCTTGGCTGTGGAAACTGTATAGATGCCTGTCCTTTTCTGTTCCGTGAACCATCTCGCCGCGACAAGACAGAGCAGCGAACATCTATGGCGCTGGAAATCATAGTTGGCGCTGACTGCGACCAGTGCGATGCCTGCGTTTTAGCCTGTCCCCAGGTGGACACCACCATTAAGAACTATGTAGCCAATCACCGCATGATAGAGGTTATGTCGAAGTTAGAGCAAAGGATTGGGGATGAAGATGAGCCCGATCTGGATTTGTTCGTGGAGGAAGCCTTGTCCTGAGGCTTCGGCTGCTTGTCATTCTGAGCGCAGCGAAGAATCTTACTCTGGGTAAACTGCGCCAAGCAGGAGGGATTTGAATGGATTTTGAAATACCCGAAGATTTGAAGATGGTTCAAAGCATGGTGAGAGATTTTGTCACTGAGCAACTGAAGCCGTTGGAAAGGATTGTTTTAGGGCGGGCTGCTGACTTGAGTGACGCCCAGATGTACCTCCCACCGGAGAAGGAGCAGGAACTAATGGGAATGGTGAAGGATATGGGGCTCTGGGGAGTCAGCATCCCAGAGGAGCTTGGTGGCGTGGGCTTGAGCACTTTGGGCAACTGCTTGGTTGAAGAAGAACTGGCCCAGACGGTTGTTCCTTTCAGTTTTGGTGATGTCACGCCTGTGCTTTTTAGCTGTAATGAGAAACAAAAGGAAACTTACTTCGCGCCAGCGCTTGATAGGCAGAAGTATCCTTACCTAGCATTGATGGAGCCTGGAAAGGAAGCATCAGAGATTGAGAAGCTCGAAGTTAAAGCTGAGAAAACGAATGGCGGCTATGTTCTCAGTGGCAGAAAGGTGTCTCTTTCTAGAGCGGGTGAGGACTATTTTGCTGTAGTTTTCGCCACTACTAATCCCGAGAGACCACCGAGGGAAGGAGTGAGTTGCTTTCTGGTAGACAAAGGTGCGTCTGGATTCAGTGTGAGTGGGGCTGAGGCCAAGACAGGATGGCAGACTCGAGTGAGGCAACCTATGTCTTTGCTTCTGGACCACTGCCAAGTGCCGGCGGAGAATATGCTGGGTGAGGAAGGGAAAGCTTTCTATTTAGGTAGGAAGTGGCTTCCCTTAAGGCGGATCGTGAGGGGTGCCAGATGCGTGGGAGCAGCCCAGAGAGTGCTTGAGGAATCAACTACACAGGCCCAAACCTGGCAGTCCTTTGGGCAGTTTATCTCGGGGAGGCCCAGTATTCAAGCAGCGCTAGCTGATGTGGCCACGAATATTCATGCTGCCAGGCTCATGGTCTATGAGGCAGCCTGGAAAGCAGATCAAGGCCAGCCAATACAACGCGAAGCTGCTATGGTGAAGCTATTCGCTACACAGATGATTCATTTAGTTGCTGACAACGCAGCTCACATCTTTAGCGCTCCGGCATATGTTGGAGGACTGGCTATGGGAAGATTCTGCCGGGATGCCATAGGAACGAGCGCTACCAATTTCGCCTTGCAACTTCAAAGGAATATTATTGCCAGAGATATACTGAAAGGGTTGAAAGTGGGATAAGAATCAGAGGGGGCGCCCTCGTCCCCCCACACTTTATCTGGCGAGGGAGAGGAGGACAATTATGGCTCAAGCTAAGAAAGTCACACTCCCATTAACCGACGAGACATTGAATGACCTCAGGGCAGGGGACAATCTTCTGCTCGCCGGCATTATGTATGTTGGTCGAGACGCTGCTCATAAGAGAATGGTTGAAGCTTTGGATCAAGGTAAGCCTCTGCCAATAGATATTAGGGGGCAGACGATATTCTTTATGGGTCCTTCCCCTGCCAGGCCAGGAAGGCCGATTGGCTCTGCTGGGCCTACTACCAGCGGTCGTATGGATGCTTACTCGCCTCGCTTGATGGCTGAAGGATTGAAAGGAATGATTGGCAAAGGCCTGCGCTCCAAAGCAGTGAAGGAGGCCATGGTAAAATACAAAGCGGTATATCTGGGCGCCATAGGTGGTGCTGGAGCCATCATTTCCAGGAGCATCAAGAAGGCAGAGGTGATAGCCTACGAAGAACTCGGAGCCGAGGCACTTCGTCGTTTGGAGGTAGAAGACTTCCCCGTCACGGTGGTAAATGATATTTATGGCGGTGACCTTTACGAGGAGGGGAAAGCGAAGTACCGGGTTACATCCTCTGCCAAGTAAGCTTGAAGATTCCGTTGCCTTTAATCTCTGTTTGTGCTCAGGCTGTACATATCCACTCTTTCTATCTAGCCCGGCCTCGACTTCCTTCAAGAAGATAGTGCCCAGGCCACATGTTAAACAGATTCGGTTACATCGCAGGGGATTCAACTCGGAGCATTGCGGGGAAGATAGTGAGAGTTGTATAATGCCATATCCCCGTAACCCCCATCAGGGGTTAATGCACTATTGGTATGCAGACTTCTGGTAAAGCGAGGTCACTATGTCGAGGAATTTGATTACAGGTGGACTTGGATATGTCGGAAGTAATCTAGCCAGGCGCCTACTGGAGAACGGTGAGGAAGTGGTTATTTTTGATGTATTGTCTGGTTCTGGCTCAATAGAAGGCATCAAGGGCGATGTGCAAATGATTCAGGGACATCTTGGCGATTTGAATGAGGTACTCAATGCAGTTCAGGCAAACAACATAGATTGTATCTATCACTTAGGTGCTATGATCACCATGCCTGCCGAGGCAAACCCCTGGGCTGCGTATAGCACAAATGCCAATGGTACTTACCATGTCCTTGAGGCTGCGCGTCTGTTCAATGTCAACAGCGTGGTTTTTCCCAGCGGTATAGCCAACTATGGTCGAGGGGCGCCAGAGGTAATAACTGATGATACATTCCAGTCTAACCCATCACAGATATACGCCGTAACCAAAATCTTCGGTGAAAGATTGGGAGAATATTATCATCATAGGTTTGGGGTGAATTTCCGCTGTGTCCGCTTTCCGGCTATTTGTGGTCCGGGCCGACGGGAGGGGCTGGCGGCTTACGCCAGTCTGATGGTGCATGAAACGGCTAGGGGGCGGCTGTGCCAACTACCCATTGATGAAAAAACCCAAATGCCTTTTATATACATCAAAGATGTTGTCCGCTGTCTTACATCTTTGAAGAATACTGACGAGGCTAATTTGCACAGACGAGTCTACAACATAGATGGTTTTTCAATGCCGGCGAAGGAAATGGCTGATGCCGTGCGCAGGTATATCCCAGATGCCAAAATTGAGTTCTTAGCAAATGAAACCGTAGTAAAACTGGCTAGAGATATGCCTAAGGAGATGGATGCCGCCAGAGCTCGTGAAGATTGGGAGTGGAAGCCTGAGTATGACTGGAATATGACTGTGCAAGATTTTATCGCTGAAGTTAAAGCTCATCCAGACTTATACAAATAGCATAATAGGAGGCAATTAAGATGCAGCAGGTAAGAAGTTTAGGTCTCAAAGAAGCAGAGATGATCGTTGATGCGGCCATCAAGGCAAACAAAGAAAGCGAAGATGCACCCGGGACTGAAGGATACCCGATGGGAATTGCTGTGGTTGATGCCTGTGGCAATCTTCTTTGCTTTAAAAGGATGGATGGAGCATTTTCCTTAGCTTGTCGTGTGTCCGTAGCTAAAGCTGAAAGCGCAATCGAGCTGTTGAGGGATACCTGGGAGCAACGTAAGATTTCTGACAGTCGGGATGTGGATGGATATAAGTTAAACATAAAGGGGTATGAGTTTGCTAGTGCTAATCATACTGAAATTCCAGGTGGATGTGTTATAAAGACGAGCGATGGCAGTGTAGTTGGCGCTATTGGTACTAGTGGCCGTTCCCCCGCGGGAGATGAAAAAATAGCCAAAGCTGGGGTTAAGGCCTTTGAGCAGTCTGAGTTCTTCCAGGTATAG
>Ga0315533_1000096_pt1 | contig 82159 bp, 85 predicted proteins | sample SalMarSW160130MG_FD_203081 | JGI IMG/M metagenome (GOLD analysis project Ga0315533, IMG submission 203081) | Salt marsh sediment microbial communities from the Plum Island Ecosystem LTER, Massachusetts, United States - Salt Marsh Sediment SW1601-30 ...
AGGAGCGTGCCAACGCCATTCTCCGAACGGCGTCGCTGCAGGCGCAGCGGGGCAGCCTCTTAGTCCCCACCAACTGCGCACAGGACCTCCTCGATGTGGTCAGTGTCACCGATGAGCGCTGCGGCATATCAGAGCAGAAGTACCGGGTGGAAGCCATCGAGACACGCTACCGCCCACAGCAAGGGAGCTACACTCAGCGCTTATCGCTTGCCGCTCCGTAGAAAGCGTCAGGCAAACCGGCAATCGGCTTTGCTGACGCTCAGAGTTTGGGGGATGCTGTCTATCCTAACCCGGCTCACTAGAGATAGTGACCAGGCCCTTCCTAATGGCTATGACCACTGCCTGGGTGCGAGCGTTGGCGTTAAGCTTACGCAGAATGGAGGTTATGTGGTTTTTGATGGTCTGCTCAGTGACGCTTAGCGCGTCGGCAATCTGTTTATTCAGATAGCCCTCAGCCATATAGTTGAGGATCTCCGTTTCCCTGGGGGTAAGCGGGGAGGTGACTTCGGCAGTCCCCTTCTCTCTGGCCAGATCATAGAATTGCTCCAATATCCGTTCGGCTACCTTGGGTCGCTTGGTCAGTGAATCGTTTATCGGGTGTTCGCCCCGAGCGCATCGTGCAATAGCTTCCACCAGTTCGTCACCAGTGGTTCCCTTGCTCAAGCAAGCTGAAGCCTGGGCCTTCATTGCCTCAAAAACCTGCTGGTCTTCTAGCTGAGGAGCGAGCATGATGACGGCTACGCTGGGCAGGCGCTGCTTTATACTGCGGCACAGTCTTATGCCATCGAGAAAAGCGGCATCGGTACCTAACAGCACCACCTCAGGAGGCGAGAGCTCAATGGCGGAAAGTGCCTGTTCATCCGCGTCGGCCTCCCCTGAAACCTCCACATTGGGCACGCGAGAAAGGGAGCTGCGTATGCCCTGGCGAAATAAAGGCTGCTGGTCAATTATGAATATCTTAGCCACCTTACCCTCCAATATCTTTATCGCCTATGCGGTTTTTAGTCCTCTTACCATAGTTTAGCATACATGGCGTGGAATGGAAACAAACCCCGACCTAACCTCGGTCGGGGACAAGCCCCGACCCTACAATATTGTTAGTTAGCTCTTGCTTCAGGCGGTCAAGCCTCGGCTCGAAGGGTGCCCTGAGCCTATGCCAAGTTTGCTCCCACTGCGGCATAGCTTCGACATTGATATCGCCCACCGCCGTTCCTGAGATTCTCAATTGGTGCAGGGCCTCCTTGCCCTTCCTTTCTATTTCGTGCCCTGCCTCCCTTGTCGCCTCCTCATATTCCTGAAAGAGCTGGCGTACCCGCTCGGTAATTGCCCCCGATTTCGGCTCCAGGCTGGCTATCCCTTTGATTACTCTCTCCATGCGGGAATAAGCTCGGCCACTACCATTGTTCTGTTTCATCCCGCCCTCACGCTCCGCAGGGCGGCCATTTGTCCCCGACTGGCCGCTCAGTTCCAACGCCTGTATCAGGTGACCTGCCACTGCTGTTCTCATCAGCCCCTTTTCCTCCTCAGGGTGCTTCTCCAGCTCAGCGTCCAAATCCAGCGACTCAAGATTGTCAAGGTATTTTTGGACTATTGCCTGGCCAATCTGGCGGCACTGTTCCTCCCTTTGCTGCCTTAGTTCATCAGCCGAGAGCTTGCCCAGTCTATCAGCCTTACCCTGAGCAATCTCCCAGGCGCTCTTTAGTTCACCCATCGAACCTGAACTCCTGAATCACGAGGACTAAACTTGAATTTCCCTTGGAACCACATTTTAGCTTATAATTGTCCTGAGGGTCAAAGAATGATTTATCACAAATCTGTGAGGGTGGGTGAAAGACTTCGCTGCTATATATGGCTGGGAAGGGGAAACAACTGCAATACCAGCCTGCTATGCCATGTTCTGCGTGGGGAGCGACCCCATGTGTTGGTTGACCCGGGGCACATCGAGAATGAACTCCGAGAGCCCTGCTTTGATTCTCTGACTCAGGCCATGGCTAGGGACGGCTTCCAGGTGGAAGATGTTGGTCTGGTGATCGGCACTCATTGTCACCCAGACCACTTTGAGGCCAGCGAGTCGGTAGTAACGAGAAGCAGCGCTTTAGTGGCCTTATCTCATCAGGAGAGTGAATTCTACCGCGGCCTGGGGAGACATTTCTATGGCGCTTTTGGCAGTAAGGCACCCGAGACAAAACCCTCCTTTTACCTCAATGAGGGCCAGCTATCTCTGGGTAGTAAAGATGGCATGGACATCCAGGTCTTGCTGACCCCGGGGCATACTCCAGGTTCTATTTCCCTTTACCTGAAAGATGACCGCACCCTGATAAGCGGTGATGTAGTCTTCTCTGGCAGCATCGGCAGGACAGATTTTCCTGGAGGCAGCCCTTCCTTGCTGCGCAAGAGCATTGACAGGCTATCTCAGCTTGATGTGGAATATCTTGTCCCTGGCCACAGCACCGAAGGGGGGGATATAATCGCCGGCAAGGACAAGGTGATGCGAAACTTCCACATGGTAAAGATGTTTGTTTGAACAACTCAACTGTCACCATATTGGAACGTGAAACAGTATTATGTTTACATAATGACTAATAAATCAAAGACCTTATATGCGGGTGTGACACACAATTTAGAGCGCCGGGTTTACGAGCATAAGAACAAGTTAGTTGAACGGTTTACGAAAAGGTATAATATCACCAAACTTGTGTATTATGAGGAGACGAATAATATGCACAGTGCGATTGAGAGGGAGAAGCAGATTAAAGGATGGCTGCGAAAGAGGAAGATTGCTTTGATTGAATCAATGAATCCCAAGTGGACAGATTTGAGTGATGAGTGGCTTCGGTAGCACCTCTTCGAGTCTACCTTGAGCACAGCAAAGGAGGCATAACTAATTTAGATGTCATTCTGAGGGGTGAGCCGAAGCCCTGAGCATAGCGAAGGGAAAGCGACCGAAGAATGACAGGAAGCAAAGAGCCCAGAATCGCGATAGTAGCTTAGGATGACAAATTAGGAGTGGGTACTGGAATGGAAATGGACGACAGAATTAAATATGCTGTGGAGCGCACCGAACTGATACGGCCGCCGCAGCAGAAGTTAGCTACCTTTGGCAGCACCACACTTTCTTACTATGTGGTCACCGGACTGGCGGAAAACATCAGCGTGATTAGAGATGGAAAGGTGGTTGCCGAGAGGCCGAGGATCGTCACCCCCTCCTATTTGGTTAATGTGGAAGGCTTCAGCGAATCAGCGAGAAAATACATCACCATGATGGCTACCGAGCGTCCCCATGATCCCGGCGTCTTCTATAGATACAAGAATGAACCCAAGGATATGAACGTTATCTCCGAATCGGTAAGCCAGGTGATAGGCAAGCTCGATACCCGGCTAGAGGAAGAAAAAAGCACCTTGAGCACCATCATCAAGGGAGTGGAGGAATTCTGGGACGTATCCCTGCTGATGTTCATGTACCACCTGACCAGAAACGCAGTGAGCAGCAACGTAGCTGACTTCCACCGCCGAGGCCTCCTGGACATAGACTCAAGCGGAGTGCCCAAGGATGCCAGGATTCACATCGAGGAGCTTTTTGACCAGGTGGCTAGAGACCTTTCCCAGGCCCCCAAATTGGTGGCTGAGCTAAACAGGTGGGGGGTGTTCCCAGAGTATCAAGACAGGTTTTTCACCCTATTTAGAGGGAGATAAGCGGTCAGGGACAAGCCCCCCCCCGTCCCTTGCCAAATAAGGGGAGGTGACGGGAGGGCTTCTCTTTAATACACCCTCACCTTAATCCTCTCCCGTCAAGGGAGAGGAATTATCGTAGGGGAGGGTCTCGTACCCTCCCATCTGGGTCACCGTAGTGGCGGGGCTCATCCCCGCCTCCACCTCACCAGATAAAGGTCAAGTCACATCAGCCCCAGATACCACTGGAGTATATTGCTTCCCCATAGCAGCGTAATCATAGCCGCCACGGACAGAAACGGGCCAAAGGGGATAGCTTCCTTACGACCCCTCTTCTTCATCGCCAGCAAGGCTCCAGCTACTAACCCACCGAGGATAGCCCCCATAACCAGGGCGACAAAGACCAGAGGAAACCCGGTGGCTAGGCCGATTAGACCAGCCAGCTTAACGTCCCCCCAGCCCATCCCCCCACCAGAGATAATAGCTATCAGCAGAAGGATGCCAAAGCCGATGGCGCCGCCGAGGGCGAAATTAGCTGCGCCGTGGAGTTTCAGTTGCGTAATCCACGGCTGGGGCAGGAACAAAGCGATAAGCAAAGCAATCACCATGCCAGCATAGACTACCTGATTCGGAATGAGCCCGTGTTCCAGGTCAACCATAAATATAATAATGAATATGCAGGCGTAGAAAGCCATTACCCCCAGTTCCGGGGAAACGCCGCAACGCCAGTAAAGGAAAGCGAAAATGGCACCGGTGGCCACCTCCACCCAGAGAAGTCGTCTCGGAATCGAAGCCTGGCAGTAGCGGCAACGCCCGCGCAGCCAGAGATAGCTGAATACCGGGATGAGGTCCTTAACCGCCATACGATGCTGGCAAGCCTGGCAATGGGATGGCGGATTCAAAATGGATTCCCCCCGAGGCAGGCGATCAATGCACACATTGAGGAAGCTGCCCACTGCCAGCCCGAGGAGAAGAAAGCCAGAGGTATAGAGAATGTCCATAAGTTCCTGGCGCCCCTTGCCAAATAACGGGTTGGGTGGATGAGGGCACCCCTATTTAAGGGGGGCGCCACCTAATCATCATTGTGGCCGCTCGGCGAATGGCTTGTCAATACCTCTTTGGCTCTTTGTCATTGCAGGCTCATTTCCACTCTCGTAGGGTCGGGGCTTGTCCCCGACCGTGGGGTGAGGCGGGAATGAGGCCCGGCGTTATGCCACCCCGCTGGGAGGGCACGAGGCCCTCCCCTACGATATTTCCTCTCCCTTAATGGGAGAGGATCAAGGTGAGGGTGTATTAAAGGGAGGCCCTCCCGTCACCTCTCCTTATTTGGCAAGGGACGGGTCGAGGCTTGTCCCCGACCGAAAGGCGCAGATGAACCCCGGTACTGCAAACACCGTCATTGCGAGGAGAGGCGGGGATAAACCCCGCCACTACGTCATTGCCACGCCTTCGGCTCGCAATGACGTGAAACATGACTTTCGTCTTATTGACGTCTATCACCAAACTGGCTACACTTGAACTAGATTCGGAGCTAGAACTGGACTGGAAATGGCAGAGAATGTGAGCAACACCTGGCGAGATGAAAAGGCCACTAAGCTGCTGGAGGCAATGTTGCGGGGAAGCATCCCTGAAGCAAAGCCCCAGCTTAACTCTCAATCTGAGATTGGCTTTTCCTTCCCCAGCGTGAGCCAGCTCCTCCAAACAGAAGATAAAGAATCAATGGCCCTCCTTGACTCACTGGCTGCTGGGGGCATACTGGTGAGGAGATTCTCCGATAAGTTCCTATATTGTCCTCAGTGCCGGTCAATGAATATCAGGCCTGCCTACTGCTGTCCCAAATGTGGCGCCGGGAACGTCACCCGGGGCAGGGTACTGGAGCATCTGGTCTGCCAGTATGTCGGCACGGAGGATGAGTTTTTCGTCAAGGGCAGGCTCATATGCCCCAAGTGCACACAGGAACTGTACACCTCAGGCTCCGACTATCGCAGCCTGGGAGTACTATACAAATGCCGTGACTGTAGCGAGATATTCAGTCAACCAGCAATAAAGTGGCGCTGCCTCAAATGCTCTTCAATCACTCCGGGGGAAAAAATCGCTGAGGTAGATGCCTATTCCTATTCTATAAATGAGCAGAGGAGGAACTCCATTGAGTTTGAACTCAAGCCCAAAGCGCAGCTATCGCAGTCTCTCCGCAATCGTGGCTATGAGGTAAAGCAGAATGCCAGGCTAAAAGGCAGGTCGGGAGCCGAGCATACCATAGATATCCTGGCCACCAGAGACGACGGCATTGTAGTCCACAACATCGCTATTGGCATTGAAATAGCCGACAAGCCCATAGAGCTGAATAGGGTATTCAGCTTTGACAATAAAGCCTATGATATCGGCCTCCACGATGAGGTGTTGATTGCCATTCCTGAACTTACCCCGGAAGCAAGACAATTTGCCGCCAGACAGAGGATAAAAATCCTGGAATCAGCGGACTTGGAGGCTTTTCTAAGCAGCGTCTTACCCGGTTCTCCCCATGAAGTGGAAGCCAGGGTAAAAACGGAGCCTTTCCAGTTCGAATCCAAGTCGGGGCTGGTTGGTTATCTCCAGGCCCAGGGCTACCAAATAAAGGAAGCCACCAGGCTAAAAGGCAGGTCGGGAGCCCATCATACCATAGATATCCTGGCCACCAGAGATGCTGGCATCGTGATGCATAATATCATCATTGGGATTGAAGTCTCTGCCCAGCCCATAGGCATAGACAAGGTGTTTGGCTTTGATGACAAAGCCTACGATGCTGGCATTCGCCATAAGATTCTGCTTGCTGTCCCCGGCCTGAGCCGCGAGGCTATGAGCTTTGCTCGCAGGCAGGGAATCAAAGTCTTTGAAGCTCCACAATTAGAGCCCGCCCAGGTTATATGACCGGGCTTCGGCTCAGCCGCACCTGGGAATAAGCCGGCAGGCGACGCCTCTAGCCATGACCATTTTCCTATATTCACCTCTGACTAAAAGCCTATGAAAAACTATTGATTATGGGTATGGGCAAATCTACAATGGGAGTAATGGAACATAACCTTATTCCGGGTCGAAGGCCAAGAATAATGACAAAAGGAGGTGAAATCCGGGAACGAAGAAGAGACTGGGTGCTAGCAGGGGAGTCCCTCCCCCCTTGGCAAATAACGAAGAATAGCCGGGCAGGGTTTCCTGCCTGAGCTTACCTGGCGAGGGAGAAAAAGGGTGACAAAATCAAAGGAAAGGAGGTGAAAATGCCAAAAACAATTTACCCCATATTTAAGCGTCTGCACCGAGGCCAGGGAGGTTTTACCCTGATTGAGCTGCTCATCGTCATCGCTATTCTGGGCGTTATCGGCGCTGTGGTGGCGCTGAACGTCGGTGGCTTCTTTGGCACAGGCACTATCCAGGCGGCTAACACTGAAGCCGACAATATCCTGACGGCGGCATTCGCATATGTAGCAGATAATGGTTTGAGTGAGTGGCCCGACACTGCAACCGTTAACGACCTTGCTGGCTACCTTGTTGGCACGGACGTAAAGGGTGGGTATACCATTGACACAAATACAGCTTGTGGTTTTGTAGACCCTGTTGCAAACGGCACTTGGCCGGACACGATAACATGGAATGGTCCAGATGACGACCCACCCTGTCAGTGGGTCAAGGCTCCGTAGCAATGGTAGCTAGTCCTACCCTAACACGCCAAACTGACCCAAAGACTAGGCAGCCGCCAAAGCCCGGCGCTGAGGGCAGGATGTGCTTCGGGCTTTCCCGCCCGAGAAGCCGGGCCTCTCACCACCGGGCTTTGGTCTCCCCCCTCCCTAGGGGAGTTCCCTCTCCCTTGACGGGAGAGGGTCAGGGTGAGGGAGAGGACTAAGGTGAGGGTGTGATTCGCCTCTCCATCGACCGGACTTCCCTCTCCCTTGACGGGAGAGGGTCAGGGTGAGGATGAGAACTAAGGTGGTGTTAGATGGGTCATAATTGCTTGCCAGCTGTACCAGCAGCCAGAATAGCTTCAAATGGACACTGAACTCTCGTTAATAGTGCCTACCTACAACGAGGCGGAGAATATCCCTGCCTTGACCTCTAGAGTACACGCCGCGCTCGGCCCTAGCTGCCGCTACGAACTCATCGTGGTGGATGATGATAGTCCTGATGGCACGGCAGACCTGGCACGTTCCCTTGATGCCAAATACCCAATAAAAGTCCTCGTTCGGCATAGAGAGAGAGGGCTGGCTACAGCGGTACTCGAAGGTTTCCACCATGCCAGCGGAGAAATCCTGGGGGTGATAGACGCTGACCTTCAGCACCCGCCTGAGTTGATACCCGAGTTGTTGCCACATGTTCGCAATGGAGCCGACGTGGTGGTGGGCAGCCGATATGAACCGGGGGGCGGCACCGAGAAGTGGACATGGCAGAGACGGCTGGTCTCAAAGGGAGCAAGGATGCTAGCCCATATCCTGTTACCATCATCCAAAAAGTCCACCGACCCTCTATCAGGCTTCTTCTTGTTCAGGAGAAAGGCCATGGACGGTACCCAACTCAGACCCATCGGCTACAAGATACTGCTCGAAATCCTGGTGCGGGGCAGAGTGGGAAAGGTGGCCTCTGTTCCTTACATGTTTACCGGCAGGGAAGCCGGGCAGAGCAAATATAGCGTTCACGAGCAGATAAACTATTTGCACCATATCTTGCGTCTGATGCCAGTAGACAGCGGCGTCAGGCGTTTCATCAAATTTTGCCTGGTCGGTTCCACCGGGGTGGTAGTAAACATGGGGCTGCTGTGGCTACTCACCGAGGTCGTGGGGCTGTTTTACCTCAGCTCTGCCGCCATCGGTATTGAAACGTCAATCATAAACAACTTCATCCTGAACGATGTCTGGACCTTCAAGGATAGAAGGGCTCCCGGCATGGCAGCAAGACTGACCCGACTGCTCAAGTTCAACCTGGTGAGTGCCGCCGGAATCGGCATCAATATGGGGGTACTGTGGGGATGCACTGAACTTCTCGGTATCTATTATCTAGTATCAAACCTCTGTGGCATCGCCACAGCGATGCTGTGGAATTTCATCGTCAACACATCCTGGACCTGGCGCCGAAGCAGGCCGCCAGGGTAGATAAATACCAGCCTGCCAGTTGAGGTATGAGACAGCCAATAATGTTCAGAGTCATTATCAACAGTATGCCGTCGGCGGAATAACATGTCAGATGCTGAGCCAGATGAGACAAAGGTAAAACGGTACTATATTGATGTCGAGCGGTATGACTGGGTAACTGATCCCAAATACCCCGAGAAGCTGTTCCATCTCTGGCGTGAGCGGGAAATCGTAAAGTGGGTTAATAGATACGGACAAGGCGCGGCCGCTCTCGATCTCGGCTGCGGAACGGGCCTGATCACACGACATATGAACAATGACCCCGTCATTGCTGTTGACATCAACCGGTGGGCAGCCACAAAAGCCAAGTCGCACTCAGCCAACATGGTACAATGTGTTGCCGGTGACGCCGAGCACTTACCTCTGGCCTGCGATATTTTCGATGTGGTAGTTTGCACTGACGTCCTTGAGCATCTGCCGAGCCCAGAAAGGGCCTTGGGACAGATATTCCGAGTTATGAAACCCGGTGCGATTTTGATTGGTGAGGTTCCAAGCAAGCACGTGGTGTGGAAATACCGCACACACCTGACTTCCACCTGCCCGATTTCCGAGCCATTCCACCACAACTATTCAATTAGCGAGCTGAAGGTAATGCTGAGCGCTTTCAAAATGATCAAGCTTTGCCGAGGCTCATTTGGCCTGGAGTTAGTTTTTGTGGCGCAAAAGCCAATCTAGTACCCAATCTAGTACCACTTATGAGGGATCGTGAGAATTTGCTTCAAGCGATAAGTTCCAATATTGCCACTCTACTACAAAAGCTCAAGCAGAGGCCTGTCTTCATAGTTGTCATCCTCATGACAATCTACGCCACCTACTTCTCATACTACACTATCCTTAAGCATTACACGTTTCACTCATTTGCCTACGACCTGGGCATATTTATGCAGTCTATGTGGACAACGCTGCACGGCCACGGCATGCTCTACACCTCCGTTTCGCAGAGTTCAAATCTCAGTTGGCACTTCATGCCAATGCTGTTCCTTATTCTGCCGCTGTATGCTGCTTCCCCAGAGGCTGAAACCCTGCTGGTGCTGCAATCAGTCCTTCTGGCCCTCGGGGCCCTGCCCATTTATTGGATAGCCAGAGACGAGCTTGGAGCCAAGATTGGCGTCGCCTTCGCTGGTCTATATCTTCTTTACCCAGCGCTGCATGGAGTTAATACCTTCGATTTTCATCCCGTGGCATTGACTATCCCTATCCTGCTTTTTTGTTTTTATATGTTCAACAAGAAACGATACAAATGGGGTATAGCGCTCGCTGTGCTCGCTATGATGTGCAAGGAAAACGTGCCCTTAGTGATTACATTTATGGGCTTCTACTGGCTCTGGAGGGAGAGGGAAAGAGAGACCGGCCGCTTTGAGTGGCGAGGCTTACCCAAGAGGCGCGAGGTAATCTATCCCCTGTGTCTGTCCCTGCTAGGTGTTGTATGGTTTGTGCTGGCAATTAATGTCATCATCCCGCACTTCAGTTTAACAGGGCAATATCCCTATTTCCATCGCTATGGCTACGAGCATGCCCTTGGCAACCTGTTCACTAATACCAACATCAAGCTACAGTACCTGTTCTATCTCTTCGGCCCCTTGGCTTTCACTTCTCTGCTTAATCCGCCAACTCTTCTAGTCGGCCTTCCCGTCTTTGCTCAAAACCTTCTCACGCCCCACATAGACCAATGTAACATTGCATTTCACTATTCGGCCTTACTCATCCCATGGATGTTTATCGCCAGCATCTATGGGATTAAATGGCTGTCAACCCTCCACGGCAAGAGCGTTGAAGCTATCCGTACAAAATTCCTTTGTATATTACTGCCTCCGGCACTAGTGATGGCCTTGCTGATAAGCCCCAGTCCGATAGCATTGAATCAGACCATGCCCCAATTGACTGCCCATGACACGATTCTGGAACAGGCGATAAGCCTTATTCCTGAGGAAGCCTCGGTGTATACCCAAAATGACCGTTTCCCGCATGTCTCCGAGCGGATTCACGCCTACGTTCACCTTCCCCGAGCCGGGTTGAATTTCTTCGAGTTTTACAACGGCAACTACGATTATATTCTGGCAGATTCAACGAGCGAGCAGTGCTTTCTCGACTGGGGAACTAAGGAAAGCCTGGAGAGGCTGGAGAGGGAGTATGGCATATACGCCGAGGGCGATGGAGTATACTTATATAAGAGGGGTTACGAGGGTGAACCTCTGATGTTAACCGGAGCGAACAAGGATGATGCTGCACAATGAGAATAGAACAGCGTAGAGCAACTGTATCTCTCAGTCTCCTGAAGCGTGCCTCAGCCTGCCTAGCCACCGCTGCCAGGGATAAGAAAACCCCGGTCCTGCTGGGCATAATAGCCCTGGCTGCCTATCTCAGACTGTGGAATATCCAGCATTTATTCAACGCGATCCACGACTACGATGAGGGTGTCTACTCGCTCGGTGCCCATTTTATCTCACAGGGATACATGCCCTACCAGGATTTCATGCTCACTCACCCTCCACTGTATAATCTTGTGCTGGCTTCGGTCTACAAGATATTCAGCTACGACTTTTTCTATGGCAAGTACCTGTCTGTGGCTCTGTCCCTTGCCTGCATTGTCCTGATCTACCTTGTAGGCAAGAAAATGTATCATCCCACCACCGGCCTTGCTGCCGCTGCGTTGTTTGCTGTGTCTCCAATGATGATGTACTTCGGACGACGCTGTGTTCAGGAGTCAATGGGAGTTTTGTTCATAGTGGCGGCCGCCTATTTCGCCTTCGATTTCATCAACACCAGCAAGAGCAACAGGCTATTCTTCTCTGGTCTGTTTTTGGGACTGGCGGTGGCTACCAAGTATATCTTCATTCCGGCGGCGGCCGCCATCATCATAGCAGTCATCTTGCTGAGTATGAGCGAACGGTTCTGGCAGTCAATCAAGGTACTGGGACGGCCCCTGCTCTGGGTCAACTATATTTGCATAGCCGCAATCTTCCTCGCCATCCTCATGCCTCTTCAGTGGTCATTGAACCTCGACATAGCGATTCCCTTCTTTAACACCATGTACCCAACGGCCGGCAATGTAGCCGTGGCGATTTTTGTTTTCGTGCTCCCCCTGGTCATCGCCCTGGCGCTGCTGGGAGAACGCTTCTTGTTTAAGGAGTGGTGGGCCAGAATATGGGAAATGAGGCGCAGCCGAGACCTGTGGCTGCTCCTAGCCGGAACCGCTGTCGCCTTTCTTGCCATCACCGGCTACTTCTGGGTCAAGACACCACAGGAATTTGTATATCAGACGTTCCTGCTTCAGCAGAACCGGCCCTTCATTGAGTTTCCATCGCTGGTGGCAATGATTCGAGCAGCCCCTGCCTCTCCTTATTTCCTGAGAATGGCTTTCCTACCCATCCTCCTATCCATGCCGCTAACGCTTGTCATTCTAAACAGGCGAGAGTTTTCCAAAGGTGATTGTTTCCTGTCGGTAGCTATAATTGTATCTCTGGTGCTGTGCCAGGGATTTTATCACCTGCCAAGATACTACATTTCACTTCTCCCCTTCTTCCTGCTGGGCATGTCAAGCCTTATATCGCCCCTGACCGCAAACGCCCTTTCCACCAAGCTTCAGTCATTTGGCCCCAGAATCAAGGCCAGCCTCCTGGCGCTAGGGGCTTCCTTCCTTCTCTTCCTGAGCCTCAGCATAGTCCTGCTTACCAATTACACCGGTTATGATATTAACTGGCCCTGGTTCAGTAGCAACGAGGAATACGTCTATACCGAAACCATAGACTATCTTGAGACAGCCGGCGCTGAGAAGGTATACGCGGTCAATCCTATCTTTGCCGCTATGGCTCCGTATCTGGAAAGTACACTGGCTATTGATTCCTTTGCCCTGCTATGGCTGGAAGAGACTCCCTCAGAGCAGATAATCCAGGATAGAATTGCTGAAGGAGTGGACTATGTAGTCCTCGATTCCTGGGTAAGGTACTGGGCTTACCCCTATGACAAACAAGCGCGAGAGCTCACCGGGGCTGTGCGGCGTAACGCCAGGTTGGTTAAGGTCATATCGCCTGACACCCTATGCAGCACCGAGATATACCTCCTCGGTGCAGAAGCAGAGGGCATCTTCAATGGAGACTTTGACCACTGGGTAACAGACAAAGGGGTTACGGTCCCACTCGGTTGGAATCCTGTGCTCGTAGAGGGAGATGGCGACTTAGCCGATATCAGCCAGGCATATAAGGGTGACCGGACCTGTGTGAAGCTCATGGTATACGAGAATGGCGAAAAGGAAGGCGAACTGGAAACGACACACGCCGGCATTGCCCAGACCATACCATTCCCTGAAGACAAGATTACCGTGGAAGTCCTTGCTGAAGTCAACACCCAGGCGTTGGGGCGAGCGGCATTTGGGCCCAGCGTCAACTTCCTAGATGATGAGGGGCACTCATTGATAGTAGGCTTTTCCGACAGAGTTGATGTTGAGACAGCATTCCAAAGCGAAAACGGCGACCGGGTGCTGGTGGTCAAGCCGGCTGAATTGGGGCAGTGGTCGGAGCACAGCATAGATTTGCCGGCATACTGGAGCCAGGCAGGTTGGCCACCGCACGAAGAGCTCACCATGCTGATGGTTATCTCAGCGCACTACCAGAAGCCAGGAGCCTACGCTTTTTGTCTTGCCAAGGCAGAAACAGAAGACGAGGGAACAGAGGCAGTTAGATAGCAGAGAGGAAATCGCAACGTCGCTTCGCTCCTGGCAATGTCAAGTGGACTATACGGCTCTTGGCTCCAGCATTTCCGCTATCCCCAGAAGCACCCTGATACGGCATCCCAAAGCTGTGTTAATGGTGAGCACACGGTGGAGGCAGTTTTGTAAGCATTTTTGACAGCGCTCACTGGCTATACTACAATTGGCATGGAGAGATAACGATGCTAACAGAATACATCGAAGCGGCGATGAAGACAGCAAAATACGAAATCCTTTCTGACGACAACACATTTTATGGATACATCCCGGGGCTGGATGGCGTTTACGCCAATGCCGAGGACTTAGAAACATGCCGCAATGAGTTGAAAGAAGTCCTGGAGGAATGGATATTGCTCAGCATGTCTCGTCATCTACCATTGCCAGTTATTGATGGAATCAAATTGGCGATAGAGGAAGCAGTCTAGTGCCCCACCTTGGGCCTATAAAAAGAGCCCAGCTAATCAGATATTTGCAGATTCTAGGTTTTGAAGGCCCCTATTCTGGCGGGAAACACCAATTCATGATCAAAGGTTTAACTCGTTTGCGACTTCCCAATCCGCATCACAGCGATGTCGGTAGCGAGTTGCTGCCCAGGATTATTAAGCAAGCAGGAATAGATAAGGATACCTGGGAAAGTCTGTAGGCATTACTGAGCGCCAGCGATGTGGAGGTCGCAGCCTTATCTGCCTCTAGCTGGGACATTGCCGATTATGTCCTCTACTTCTTCCCTGTTCTGGCAGAATCTGGCCAGGTTCTCACCGCTGATGACCCCATTGAGGTAAAGGCTAGCCAGAGATTGGTCCAGCGTCACCATGCCGTCCTGGTTGCTGGTGCGGATGACATTATGTAGCTGGTGTATTTTGCCTTCTCGGATAAGATTTCTCACCGCTGAACTACCCAGCATTATCTCCACAGCGGCTATCCTTCCTGAGCCGTCAGCCCGCGGCACCAATGTCTGGCACAGAACGCCTATGAGCAAAGAGGCCAGCCTCGACTGGGCTAAGTACCGTTGGTCTGGAGGGAACAGGTCTATAACTCTTTCCATAGCCTGGGCTGCGCTGGGGGCATGGCCGGTGGTGAGCACCAGATGCCCTGTTTCTGCCACGGTAAGCACGGCGGCGGCAGTCTCCAGATCCCTCACCTCCCCGACAAGGATGGCATCTGGGTCCTGTCGTAATACATGCTTCAGGGCGGCAGCGAAGGACAAAGTATCGTTGCCCAGCTCTCGCTGGGTAATACCCGACCTGAGGTTGGGATGGTTATATTCCACAGGGTCTTCGATGGTGACTATATGGCAAGTGCGATTAGCATTGATGTGATGCACCATGGCTGCCAGGGTGGTGGTTTTGCCACTTCCTGTGGGTCCAGAGACTATCACCAACCCTCTGGGTCTTAAAGCCAGATCCTTGCATATTCGGGGTAACCCCAATTCGTCTATAGTGGGAATCTCGGGAGGCAAAAGGCGCAGGGCAAAACTGATGGCTCCTCTCTGCTGAGCAACGTTACAGCGAACCCTCCCCACGCCGGAGAGGGTATAGCCAAAATCGAGCTCCAAAGTGCGATGAAACTCCTCCCTTTGCTCTGGCGTAGTCAGCTCTACGAAGGCTTGGCTTATTTCCTCGGGAGATAGCGGCGGCATCCCATCTACAGGTCCTAGAGAGCCATTTATCCGGAACATAGGTAGACAAGCAACTACCAGGTGTAAATCTGAGGCGTTGCTTTCATTAGCTAGTCGAAGCAGGTCAATGATATTCGCCATAGTATTTCATATTAACACGAAAATGCCCTCGCTCTAATAGTCTTTTAGTCCTGATACGAGGTGTATTTTAGTACTAATGGCTTGCTTTATTTAGTAAGCCTCAGGGCAAAGCCTATTTGATGCTCTACCTGATACATGTTGGTAATCACCACTAGGGCAAATCTGCGGCTAGCCCTTAAATTCTTAGCATAGCGGAAGACTGCATTCTCATCGTCAGCCAAGCCTGCCACCGTTATGGTTTGAGTATCGTCACTCACCGACAGCAAATCTATAGTTGCAAGTAGCTTATTTATCTGGCCTAAATCACCGTTGATTTCATCCCTACCGGCAGCGAAGCCACCAAGGGTGGTGGCAAGAGCGTTAGCAGTCTCATCCAGTGAGGAAACTTGCTGTTTAGCAGTAGCTATCTCCTCGGCTTGAGTGCGGACCTCAGCACCTTTGCCGACGGCTATTTGATTTATGTTTGCCCATTCAGCATGCAACTCACTCGTGTAGGCTGAGGCAGTGATGTTCACATAAACGCCCAAGGCTACCAGGGCAATGCCGGCTATGAGAACAGGCATGAGAAGAATCTCAGATATGGGGCGAGGTTTAGGAATATAGACTTCGGGAAGAGCATTAAAGCTGACCAGGGAGTAAGCGGTGGCTTCCTTCTTTGAGGCTAAGACCCTCTTAAGAGCCAGGCCAATATTAGTCATATACTGGCTTGCTGGGAAGCCTTCAACTGTCTCCACAGGCGAAGGCAATGCCTGCACAGGCTGTTTCTGTCTACCGGCCAGCCGCTCCCAGGCGTCCTCCCGATCAGCAATCTCTCCACAGACGAGCAAGGGCACGGTAGCCTCGATGGGCTTATCCTTATGGCTGGAGTTGTAGAAAGTAATAGCCCTATCCAGTTCCTCCTTGATAAGAGGCATTTTCTCCTCCAGCGAATCTTCCAGAGGCAGAGGCACGCTGCGCAGCACCTCGGGCATTCTTTCTGCCATAACTACGATGTCAAAGTTAGTAGGCTGGACATCTATGATAATCGCTCTAGATTCGGTGGTAGCTCTGGCTAGAGCCAGAGGTCTCAAGTCCATAAGATAAGGATTTAATCCTGCTTTACGTAGGGTTAAGATCAGGACATCCACGGAATTCCTCGGTGATGCTGCCAGATAGACCACGGTCTCGCCTCTCATAGAGGGAAGAGTCTGCCAGGAGATATAAAGTCCCTCCAGGGGGACTCCTAAGACTCTGCCTGCCTCGCGTCTCACCGCCTCCGGCAGCAGATTTTTGGGCAGCTCGGGAAGGATGAGCAAACGGTGGAGGCAATTGATGCCGCTAATGCCAGCGATGACTCGCCTGGCCCCTATGCCTTTGGTTTTCCACAGCTCCCTGACCTTGGCAGCTAGGGCATCTCCATTCAGGATGACACCACCCTTGACCAAGCCAGGCTCCAAAGACACAGCAGCCCATTTCAATGGCCGCCTTCCTCTGACCACCAACGCCCAGACGGCTGAGTCATCAATATAGATAGTAGTCACTTCTTTAGCCATCTTTCATTGACCTCATTCCCTATGTCATTGCGAAGGTGAGCCGAAGCCTGGCACCACAATGTTATTAATGAACATAAATCTTCACCCTCAAAGTCATCACTGATTCTCCCTCACTCTCGCCTTCCTCTTCTGCTCTGGCAACATTCATAACCACTGATTCTATGTTGGCAGTTGCGAATGTCTCACTCATCTTCACGCCAAAATTGATCAGCGCCGGTGGCACTTCGCCTTCAGCAGTAATCTCCAGTGTGAACACACGATAGGGAATGCCACTTATCTCCTCATCCGTCGGGCATGAAGAGGCAAGGTTGATTATGGTGACGTTGGCATCATCAGCAGCCTCAAACAAGGCTTCATTGATTTCGATGGATTCAGTATACTGGCCGAACTCGCTCTGAAGGCCAACAATGCGGGAATTGGCTTCATTGAGCCTTGCTTCCAGAACTTCCAGCTCTTGCTTCTGGGTGCCATACTGGCTTGTATATTTGATGAAATCTTGACGTGCCTGGGCTACATTGAGAATTAGCCGACTTTGCTCCGGCTTCTGGCGACTATAGAGCACGCCCAGACTAATAAGGAGGATAGCCAGGATGCCAATGGTTAGAATCCACCGAGTTGCTTTGCTTATCTTCACCGTTTCTAGCCTTACCTGAAGCCCTGACCACTATGCTGGGGGGTTGATTTCCCAGGTTAGAATATTCAACCCGCCATTTATCTCTTGGAGCACACATGATTTGACAATAGTATCCTCGGCCTTAGCCTCGATTACCCATTTACAGAACTCGCCACTGGCTGAGTAAGATATATCCTGCGACTGGGTGGTCAAAAAGGCGAAATAGAGTCCTAGTTCCCAATCAGGGTCCAGTATCTTAAACTTAAAGCTGAGTTCCCCGTTTGTATGGTCTTTATCAAACTTGACACCTTTATCCCATCTCCAGATTACTGCCCAGCCACCGGTAACAGACTTAGTTTCGATACTGGTAGGGGCAACAGACGCTAGAACCCCCGAATAAACAACATCGTATGGGCATACAATCAGGCTTTCATCGCCAGGGTAAGGAAAGAAGAAAGCGCCCACGCTTGTCACCCATATGTTTTTATTGTAGTTTTCATAATCATAGTCAATAATAATGTTACATTGATACTCGACGTACTCGTCGGTGCGGGCTGCCTCATATGGCATCTCAGGCTGAAGCCATCCGGAATGTGGCTGGCCTGTTTTATACTCATCTTCCCCGAGTATGCCGTACACTAAAGCTAGCTTGGTTATGGCGATAGAATCCAGTGGTAAATTGTTTATCACCGGCAAGTTTTCTTGAGGGTAGTCATAGGTCCCCCCCATCTCTAGGTCTTCCAGTGATGCATCAGTCACTATCTTATTTATGGCATCTTCTATTCCAGCATCAGCGGCGTAGAGTGCAGCCATTTTTTGCTCGTGCATTTGACCTACCTTGAGGCTGGTGGAGGCATAGTTGAGGGTGGGAACGATAAGCAGTCCGCCTAGAACCAATAAAATCAAGACTATGGGCAAGACTTGCCCCTTCTGGCCTTTGATTATTTTTTCCAGTGTTCCTTTTACCATCTGCATCATTTTAGCCTTTAGTCAGGGCGAGGTTTAACCTGAAATGTCCTCGTCTCCGTTCTGCCACTGACCTCAACAGTGATGTTCACACTAAGCACTTTTTCCTCCTCATCCCATTGGCAATCAGTGCCAGCTCCTCTGGGCTTAATGTACCGGGCGATGAGCGTTTGCTGACCATCGAAATCACGAAGCAATTCCCTGAACTCACTCCCAGAAACGTCTTCCAACGTGTAGCTAACCCGGTGTGCATCACCCCCCCACCCAATCCACTCGGCTATAAGAAGCTCGCCAGTCACAGGCTCAACCTCGGGGGTCGTTGGGTCATCAGCCCTTACACACTGAGCCATCAAGACATCATGCTCGATCCAGTAGCCGGCGTTGCGCACCTGGTTTACGGCGGTGTTGAGGTCATGGCTGAGGGCAGTACCGGTAATCACCTGATGTATGCTCATACCAGCGGCAGTGCTGATAATGCCGGTTAAGGCAATAGCTATCAGCAGCTCAATCAGGGTGAAACCTTTCTGGTTTTTTATCAGCTTAATCATCGGTTTACTTTATAGTCCTCTAGTGTAAGCACGACTTTGTCACCATGCTTAATCGTAATTGTTATCTTCTGGATGCCATCATCGTTGCCAGTGCCATCCCCTTTGGGATCCAATCGCTCAGGAGCAACCTCAATAGTATAGCCATTAGGAATAGGAAGATTTGGGTCTACGCTGTATTGCGGAGGGTTATTGGTACTATCATACCCCTGGCTCTTAACATATTCCATCTGGCTCTGAGCTAGGCTTTGAGCGGTGGAATGCTCATCGGCGATACGGGTAGCATTGAGAGTAGTGGCTAGACCACTGAGAAAGGCAGCGGCAATTATGCCCAGGACAGCCAGGGCTATTATCACCTCAATAGCACTTAGGCCTTTGGAGCTGCCTGGCGACACTTGATAAGACTTTCTTAGCTCAAGCAATTGGTCTTGCCTCCCAGGGGCCTCTAGCCCAGCAAGTCCTTCGTGGCTATGTACGAGTGTCCCATCGGTTTCATCTATATTCAAATGCCCAGCTCACCATAGATAGAATACATGACAGAAAGCAAGGATAAAGCAACAAAGCCAACTATTGAGCCAATGATTATCGTCATGGCCGGAGTGACGAGAGCTACCATAGATTTAGTTTTATCGTCAGCCTCAGTCTCATAGCTTTCAGCTACGGTAGTTAACGTGTTATCCAGGTTACCCGTCTTCTCACCCACGGCGGTCATCTGCACCATAAGGGGCATGAAAAGCTTATTCTTCGCCATAGGGCCAGCTAAGCCTGCACCGGCAATCATGCTCTGCTGGACTTCGATCAATGCTTTTGACACAGCCTTATTATTAGTGCTCTGGACGGCCAGAGTCATTATTTCGGGCAGAGGTAAGCCGCTGCCGTAAAGTAGTGCCATGCTGCGGCAGCAACGGGAAAGCTCGTTGAGAAGGTTAATACGCCCGATGCGAGGCAAGGTGAGCATTAATTTGCCCCACTGATATCTTCCTGGAGGTGTTTTGCTATAGGCATATCCCACAACCATGGCGATTACTATGGCTGCCAGAAGCCAAAGGCCGTAGTGGTTGAGCCAGTCAGCCGCGGCCATGAGCACTCTGGTCGCTGCCGGTAACTGGACGCCAAATGAAGCATACAAGCTAGAGAAAGCAGGAAAAACGAAGGTGACCAGTACCCCGATAACCACGATGGTTACGATACCAACGATGGCAGGATAAACCAGAGCATTCTTAACACTTTTCCGGGTTGTATCTACCTTTTGTATATAATCAGCCGCTCGCCTCAATACCACTTCCAGATTCCCACTCCTTTCTCCTACGGATACCAGCCTATGATAAAGCGTGGAAAAGGCATGGGGATGCTTGCTTAGCGCCTGTGACAGGGGATTGCCACTGCGAACATCGGAGACAACGTCCCGAATTATTTTCTTCAAGCTGCGGTTGGTTGTCTGTGCCTGCAGCAATTCTAAGGAAGCAACAACGTCAGTACCCGATTCCAGCAACAAAGCTAGCTGACGGGAGAACATTACTATTTCGGTGGGGTTTATGTGGGAGAAGCAGGAGGTTAATTTCCCAGCCTGGAAAAAGGGGGTGACTTCCTTGAGGTTGAGAACTCGACAGCCGCCAGCAGACAGCATATCAGCAGCAGCTTCCACGCTAGCAGCAGAGAGTTTCCCCTTGACTAGTTTATTATCGTCGGTGCAACCTAGATAATGGTAATCCATAGCTACTCAATAAAGTAAGCGTTGCGTAACACTTCATAGGGGGTGGTAATGGCTCCCTTTACTTTGAGCATGCCATCTCTAATCAGTGGCACCATTCCTTCCTCAATTGCCTGCTGTCGAACCTCAGCGGTGCTGGCACCTTTCAGTACCTGCATCCTGATATTGTCGCTCAGGGGCAGAACCTCGAAAAGCCCTGTCCTCCCTCGGTATCCAGTATAGGAGCATAGCTCACAGCCAGTGCCATAGAGGAACTCAGTTCGCTTGTCCGCCATTTCCTTACCGTAAGCTAATTGCTCCATCAAAGGGGCTTCTTTGTAGTCACAACAATCAGGACAGATGCGGCGCACCATACGCTGAGCCACCACACCGGTAACCGCCGATGATACCAGAAAAGGCTCTATGCCTAGATCCAGGAGGCGAAAGATGACTCCTATGGCATCATTGGCATGAATGGAAGAGAGGACTAAGTGCCCTGTTAAAGCTGCCTGAATAGCTATTTCGGCCGTCTCAGCATCACGAATCTCGCCTACCATAATGATATCGGGGTCAAGACGCAATATGGACCTCAAGCCATTGGCGAAGGTAAGTCCTGCCCTGGGATTGACCTGGATTTGATTCATGTTGGCAAAGCGGTATTCCACCGGGTCCTCGATAGTGATGATATTGCGGGATATCTTGTCCAGCTTATTGACTGAGGCGTAGAGCGTAGTAGTCTTGCCTGCCCCGGTAGGACCGCTAATCAGAATCATGCCGAAGGGAACTTTGAGCATGTTCTCATATTTAGCTAAAGCTTCGGGAGAAAAACCTAACCCAGGTAAATCTATGATGCCCAATGACTTATCCAGAAGGCGTAGAACTGCTGTCTCACCATGGATGGTGGGAGAAGTAGCCACGCGGACGTCCATCGGCCTGCCTTTGGTTTCAATGGAAAACTGCCCGTCCTGAGGACGGAGGCGGTCAGCGATATTCATATCAGCTATTATCTTTATTCTTGAGGTGAGGGGAAGATGTATTTTTAAGGGCAAGGACATAACATCCTGAAGAGCGCCGTCAATACGATAGCGGATTCTTAGTCTATCTTCTTCAGGCTCAAGATGAATATCAGAGGCCCTGGCTTTGGCCGCCTCATCAATGATAAGGCGCAAGGCACTGGCCACTGGAGTATCTTCAGCAGCTTCAATCAAAGCCTGCTCATCCACCGCCTCAGTACCACTCGGCATACGAGATATTTGCTCCTCAATCTGCCCGAAACCTTTATAGTTGAAATCAATAGCTTCCCGCACCTCCTTCTCACTGGCAGCTATCGGCTCTATCCTCATCCTGCTCTGCAATGCCAGAGCTTCCAGAGCGAAGATATCAGCCGGATTTGCCATAGCTACTTGTAAGACATTGTCCACAATGGCTATGGGCATGGAGGTGAATCTTCTTGCCATGGTTTCGGGGATTAGCCTTAAGACTTCAGGCTGAGGTATGCGCCTGAGCAGTCTCTTCCTGGGCTCCATCTTAGGCACCGCGGTGAGCAAGTCCTCGACGGCACCTTGAAGATCAGAGGGCTTTTCCTCCTCTATTGCTCCTCGGCTCCTAAGTTCGATTACTTCTATGTGCTGTTGCTCAGCGAACTGCTTGGCTTCAGGAGCGAGCTTCCCGGAGATTAAGAGAATTTTTCCCTGAATTCCAGCATCATAAGCTTTGGTATCAAACAGGGATACCTGACTCAAGCTTACTCTGTCCTCAGTTATTTCGTCTATACCTAGCCTGTGAACTACAAAGCCATCGTCCCAGGAGGCTACGGCGTCAAAGGTATATTCTGCTCCTGACCTTCCCTTGACTCTGGCGTTCTGCTCAACCTTGTAGCCAGAGGTGGCTAACGACTGTAAAAGTTGAGACTTCGTTTCCCAACTAAAGGAGCCTTTCTTTGCTGGTGGAGAGGGCGGTGGCGAGGTTAAAAATGTCCTCAGGCTTTCCTCCTGGAAAACTCTTACTCTTTGGTTTTGAGCAAAACGGCTGGCCACAGAGTCAAGCCTGGGAAGAGCAATGATGCTCTTGTCTTTGATGCCGCAGTCGTAGCATTTGTCATCAAAGGCAAAGACTTTGCCTAAGCCTATTTCCTGCTCATCATCACCTAGGGCAATGTCTACGGCGATGGTGTAAGCAATGAGCCCATCGTCTCTGCGGGCCAACATATCGAAGGAGTGCTCACCTCCAGATTTGCCTGTCAGCGAAGCATTTTGCTCCACTTCATAGCCTTGGTTTTCAAGACGCTGGGTAAATTGGCTTCTGACCTGTTCAATTTGTGATAGCTCTAATTGCTGCATAGCTCAATTGAACATATGCCAAGCCACGTTGTCAATGGAACTTTAGTACGGCGTTGACAGAGGGCTAAACGATAGGTGACAATGGTCACAGTGGCTGAGAAAAGGCTTCTTGTTCTATTCTTAAGCCTGGCTCTCCTGTGGTCTTTCAGCTTATTCCCCTTTGCCAGGAATGGTCTAGCCTCAGCTAGCCCAGACAAACTGAAGTGGTCCATTGTGGATACACCCAGTGAGGAAGGCTATGTAGTAGCTAGCCCCAGCGAGGTAAATGCTTTTGTGCTTGGCTCTGATGACGAGACCCTTTATGCCATAGATGTACCAGGTGAGAAGGTCTATAAGTCAACCGATGGCGGCGTTACCTGGACAGACAACTTGGGCCGAGCGCTTGAAGATAAAGGGGCCACCCTGCCTGCCTGGGATATAGCTGTGGCACCGGATAACCCCGATTTAGTGGCTGTGGCTACCGATGACAGGCAAGCAGTCTACGTCTCGGAGGATGGTGGCAAAAGCTGGACAAATACTCATGTTTCCGATGCCACAGGCTGGGATGACAGTTTCTTCATTGCTGACATTGCCATTTCCCCAGAATATGACACCAATGGTGATATTGCTATAGGGACAAGAAACCCAGATGGCATTGCCAATGGCGATGTCTGGGTGATAAGGCGTGTGGCCTTTGCCGCCTGGCAAGCTCAGGGACTGAGCATGGATGTGACTTCAATTCGCTTTTCACCTAATTATGACGATGACAAGACTCTATTGGCTATCGCCAGTGATACTGATAGTACCTATCTCTGCACCGGTGCCAGGAATACCGATGAAAATACCACGGACTGGAAGATAACCGATCCCCAAAAGGTAGAGGTAGCTAAACTCGCTGGGGACTCGCCTGGAGAAGATGAAATCATCGTGTCTGATTTAGCCTTACCTTTGAATTACTCAGGGGGCAGAGCTAGTAGACGCGTGGTCTACGCCGCTTATAGCTCGAATACAACAGCCGACGATGTTTATCGCATCGAGGATACCGAGACTCACAGGCTGGACGTCAACCACGGTAGCAAGGTTGCCATAGCTTCCATTGCTTATTATGGTACCTATAGCGGTGGAAAGCTTCTGGCAGGGGAGGTAGCGACCAGAGCAAGTTCAGCCAGCGCTCTGGTCTACGTTTGCTCCAACCCTGAAGAGGATGATCCTGAGTGGGAAGACCCGACAAAGCCGCCCACTGGCGGTTTTACCTCCTGCCGCGCCAATGCTCAGCTTGCCTGGAACTATAATGGCAAGGTGGCTTACTGTGGAACAAGCACAAATTGTGTGGAAAGTGCTGCTGATTGGGCTGACCCTGATAAGTGGGAAGGCCAGCTTCAGGACGAAAGCGCCCTCTCTAAAAGCAAGGATTATGGTGATGCCTGGAATCAGCTTAGCCTCATAGATACTGAGATGAACTGCCTTTGCGATTATGCCTTTTTAGATGATTACGAAACCCTTTGTCTCGCTTCAGCCGGTAGTAGCTTTGATAGCCTATGGCGAAGCACCAGCGAGCCTCTGGGGGAAATCTGGCAAAGGGTACTGTGCTTTGATAGCGAAACTGATGACATAGTTTTGAGACCCACTCCTGAGGCTAGCGGTAAGGAAGCTATCTTCTTAGCTGTGCTAGACAGGAATAACGCCAGCTATTCCCTGGACAACGGGGAGACATGGGAACCAGTTTGGCAGTGTCCTGATATTACCGATTTAGCTATAGTCAGCAATGAGCTGCTCTATGTTCTGGATGGCAATCTGGTCAACAAGGGCACCTGGGAAGAGAGGCGGGACATCTGGGAGTGGCAAACAGACATAGATACTGGGCTTCTCTCAGGTCATACCATAGCCGTTAGTGGCGAGGATTTCGTCTTCGTTGGTGAAGATGAAGATGGTGAAGGCAAAATAGCCTATTCCACTGATGGTGGAGCCACCTTTGAGCTTACCGAAGCTTTGCCTGAGCTAGGCAATACGCAGGTGATAGCTGATGAGGATTTTGACAGCAACCGATCGATTTATGCTGCTAGCGATGATGGCGGAATCTACCGCTGGACCATTGAAGGCAGCACCTTTTGGACAGAACTGAACCCACCACACACAGGCTTTCACGGCCTGGCTCAGCAAGGCGGCGCACTCTACGGAGCTTATGGAGCAGGAATTGTTCGCACACTGATTCCTCATCTGGAAACCGTCACTGAGAGCGACTGGGATAGCCTTACTGCTGGATTAGCCAGCGGCTTCACCTTTAGACCTGGCACGCTGGAGGCAGTAAGCGATGAAGCTATAGACCTATGGGCAATTGATGGGCGAGGTTATGATTTTCCTAATAATAGGGGCTGCCTCTGGGTCTACTCAGATACCTTCGTCTTACAAGCCCCCTGGCCAACCTCCCCAGCAATAGGTGAGCTAATACCATGTGACCCGTGTGCCTGCCAGGCCAGCATATTTTGCTTCCGTTGGCGAGAATTATCCTCAACCGACCAGTATGAGCTGTGGATAGCTACGGATGAAGAGTTTGATTACATGATAGCTGAAATAGACAAGATAACCCCTGCTAACCCTAGTAGCCCTGCTTGGTGTTCACGTGAAGCATCGTTACGCCTAGTTTGTGGCAAGACTTACTACTGGAAAGTGAGGGGCTGCGCCACTACTGAGGGTGAAACCGTCCATAGCCGCTGGTCGCCGCCAATGCGGTTTGTTGTCAAAACAGGCACATCGAGAGGGGGAATGCATATTGCCCCTATCTTGGTAGCTCCGGAGAATGGCAGCCGAGCTGTGTCAAGGTCGCCGGCTTTTTCCTGGACAGGATTTCCTGACACGACAAAATATGAGTTTATCCTGGCCGAAGACGTCAATCTGACACAGGTGGTAGTTACAGAGGAGGTGCCTGTATCAGCTTACATATACACAGGTCAGCTTGGCTGGGGCAAGACCTATTTATGGCAGGTAAGGGCAATTGAGCCTGCCCCCAGTGAACCTACCATAGGCACCTTTACTGTGATGCCAGAACCACCCCCAGCTCAACTGCCAGCACAACTGTCAGTTCCATCACCGGCTCCCCAGACACCATTCTGGACATGGGTAATCATTGGCATACTGGCCCTGTTGGCGGTACTCATTATCACACTCTGCTTCGCCACCAGGCGCTAAGAGAACCGGTGCAAGGCTCTAAGCGGATTGCTATGGCGTACCCACGGCTGGCCAGCCCCCATTGAACTCAGGCTGATTAGGCAGACTAGAACTATGTTCTATTGACAGATTACGCCATCCTCGTGGTAAAATCGTACTAGGACTATAGTCACGGAGGGGGTGGGGTAATGAATAAGCGCCGGTGCAACATTGAGATAATAGGTGACATGTTGAGGGTAGGGGAGAGTGGCGCTGGCAAGACAAAGATTATGTACAGCGCCAATATGAGCTATGCCCAAATACAGAAATACCTGGGCTTCCTGATAAGCCATGGATTTGTCAACCGGGTGGAGGTAGGCAATCCCGTGGTTACCTATCAGGTTACGGATAAGGGATCACAGTTGCTCCAGAACATAGATGTCATAACAGAAATGCTCGACTTCGAGAATGGCAATGGATCCCATGGCTCATATTAGGAGAGCACCCCAAAGGACAAAGTGATTGCAGACTTTTTCTTTGTGGCGGGCAATGACTTAGTCTTGGCGAGTAAGACCTAAGACCGCTGAAGATTTACGTGACACAATATTAGGATAAGGAGTGTTCTATGATAGGAGAGTTACATGTCTGAGAAAAGGATGCTAATAGTAGATGCTGAACTGGTGGAAAAGATAGATGATAATCGCGGCGACTTAAGCCGTTCTGAATTTGTAGCCTTCCTGATTGATAGCTTGCTACAAGAGAAAGCGAAAAGTAGAGATAACAGTTTGCTAACCAAGGAAGAGTTCCACCAGTTTCAGGAAGGGACAAAAGAGCTATTGCGCAGTTTTCTGGAGTTCTTTATCAGCTATGGACTGGAGCTAGGCAAACAGCCCAAGGACACAGAATACGAGCAGTTGAGCCAGAGACTGCAAGCTCTGGGCGGCTCCCAGAAGAGCAAAACTCGTTAGCGAACTCGTTATTCCTTCACATTTTCTCCTCAGTGACATTCTTTACAGCTTCAAATAGAACTATCTTCTAGAACATAATCACTTCACAGCCCACCATAAGCCCTGTCATACTGTTCTCAAGCTAGAATTTTGTCCTTTTCCGTCATTCTGAATGAAGCGAAATGCCCGGAGTGACGGAGAGCTATTGGAGGTTTAGCTATGACAAGGCCAATCGATTTACTACGACAGGGAAGGAAGGAGGAGCTATGGCAGATGTGCTGCGGCTTTATCGACCTCAGCTTGGAGCAGTTTATGACTATCCAGAAACGGCTGCTGCTAGAGCAAATCGAATTGTTGAAGAATTGCGAACTGGGCAGGAAGGTAATGCGCGGCGCCATGCCCGAGAGCGTGGCGGAATTCCGGGAACAGGTGCCATTGACCACTTATGCTGACTACTGTCCTGAACTTCTGGAGAGGAGGGAGGATGTACTGCCAGCCAAACCAGCCTGCTGGGTGCATACCTTAGGCAAGTTTGGTGAACCTGCGTATGAAGAGGGTATATTGCCAGCAGAGCTAGCCCACTGGCTACGTATATTAGGCCGGTTTGGCGAATATTTATGTAAATGGGTGCCCATGTCCGACAGTTTTGCCTTTGAGTATGAAAAGGTTGCTGGTGCCCTTCCCCTTCTTGCTACTTGCCGTGGTCGTGGCGATACTCCCCAGCTTAAGGAACATAAGAAGGCACTCTACATTGTGGGCCCCCAAACGTATGCTTCAGGTGTCCTTGCTAACTTGGTGCAACAGGCGACCGGCTATGACTTGCTGCCTTCTAATACAGAGGAAATGTCTTTTCAGGAAAGAATAAAAGTTGGCCTTGAGGAAGCTTTGTATCGAGGCATCGACAGTGTTAATGCCATACCCTCCGTCTTGGTTTACGTGGGAGAGCAGATTAACCAGCAATCAGGACTGATAAATGCTCGTCTTCTGTTATCTCATCCTCCAGCCATGTTCCGTGTAATCAGGGCATTGATTAAGAGCAAGCTGGCTCACCGTCCCATGTTGCCCAAGGACCTGTGGTCAGTCGAAGTGCTTGTAGTTGGCGGCACCGACAGCGCCATTTTTCGCAAAAGAGTTAAAGAGCTATGGGGGAGGGAGCCTCTCGAGGTGTATGCTGGCGCCGAAGGAGGCCTTTATGCTACCCAGACCTGGGACTATGAAGGCATGACTTTTGTTCCTAACCTTAACTTCTTTGAGTTTATCCCTGAGGGAGAGTGGTTCAAATGGCAATTGGACCACTCCTACCAGCCAAAAACGGTTCTGCTGGACGAGGTAAAAGCTGGTGAGAATTACGAGATAGTCATCACCAATCTCCACGGCGGTGTCCTAGTCAGGCATAGAATGGGCGACATGGTTAAAATAACCTCACTGCGTAACGACAAGCTAAACATTGATATTCCGCAGATGGTATTTTATGGCAGGGCTGATGACCTTATTGATATTTCTGGATTTGGGCGAATAACCGAAAAGATAATCTGGAAAGCAATCGAAAATACCGGTATTCCCTACGTGGATTGGACAGCGCACAAAGAAGTAGTGAACGATAAGCCAATACTGCATCTCTATTTAGAGCTTGAAGACAACTATATTGCCAGTGAAAAAGGCGTAGCAGCCGCAGTGTACGAGGAGCTTCGAAAATTAGACAGGACCTACCGTTATGATATCTACGGCGCCTATGGTGACCCAGAGACTATGCTCGGTTTGAAGCCCATACAGGTAAGCCTCCTCCCCACAGGCACCTTCGCCAACTACATCTCTCAGCGGCAAGCTGAAGGTGCTGATTTAGGTCATCTGAAACCGCCACATGTTAACCCCTCGGACAAAGTGCTTTCCTTATTGGGAGCTCCGAGGGTTGTGGTGGAGGCTGTGCCGGCAACCGAAGCTGAGCGAGCACCTGCTCGGTAAATCTCGCATAATTCCAAGGTAGGAGGCGGGCAATCTCACCCGCCTTTTCCCCTATCCCCTACTTTAGTCCTTCTTGACACGTTCCAAATCTTTGCCAATAATTGTTTTACACTATGAATACTCATGCGCTACTTCCCCTAATTGCCACCATTACTTATATCCCGCTATTTGTTATCTTGCTGGCTAACCGACCGTGGCAAAGACAGCAAAGGTTTTTCTTTCTATTCCTGATTCCCGCTATTTTGTGGAGCTTTAGCGATGTCTTCTTTCGCGGCGATTTCTTTATGGCCGATAAACTTCTCTTAATTAGACTTGTTCTGTGCATCATGGTATGGATGATAATCCAATTTCATTATTTCCTCTGTTCCTTCTATCATTTTCAAGGCATCAAAGTACCATTTGCCTATGTTTTCCCGGTAAGCACACTTGTCTTGGCATTGCTGGGATATATTCCACAAGGTGTTGAAATCACTGCTCGCGGCATCAATGTCAACTACGGTATGTGGATTATTGCCATAGGTTTGCTTTTCCTCCTTACTCTAGGCGTCAAGGATATATATTCTTTGGTGCAAAGACACAAGATTTCACCTAAACCAACAGAACGTAATCAGATTGCTTATTTGCTTTCTGCTGTTGGCGTCCTAACAGTTTTTCTTCTTAGCTCTATTGCTCCTCGTGGAGGGGAATATCCTATTAGCCATGTCGGCAACCTTGTGACTGCTTCTATCTTGACCTATGCCGTAGTGCAACATCGTTTATTAGATATCAGGGTTGTTTTGCGTCGGGTGGCAATGTACCTGGGCCTCTACAGTAGTGGCTTCGGTTTGCTCATGGCGTTTCTTTTCATCGCTCATCTACTGTTTGGCTTTAACCCCGACGTTACCACCTTGGTGGCCGTCATCGGTATAGGAATTCCGATTGTCTTCTTTTTGAGTCACAAGGCGCGTGGCTTTCTGGAAAGAAAGACAGAGGAGACTTTTGCCAAGGATAAATACCACGCTCGCAAGCAGCTATCTGACTTTGTGGCCAAAGTGCATAATGTTCCTACTCTGGAGCAATTTGGCACCCAACTGTTGCCCTTGCTTTCTCAATCCACCAATTGTGGTAGGGCCTGTTTGCTCCTACCACAAGATGAAGGCGGAGATTTTGCTGCCAGGTTTGCTTATCCACCGGTGGAAGACAATCCTATGGCGAAGTTGCAATTGAGGTACGACAGCCCTATTGTAACCTGGCTGAAGCGTAACGCCAGGACGCTAGCTGAAAGAGACATAAGCATACTCCCTGAATTTGAAGGTTTGTGGCAGGAGGAAAGAGAAGAGCTCCGATCGGCAACAATAGAAATGCTCGCTCCGGTAATAAACCAGGGTGAGCTTGTGGCTATTTTAGCGATTGGTAGTAAACAATATGGCAAGCTTTATACCGTTGAGGATATTGATCTAGTGGAGTCCGTTATCAGCGGCGTGGCCGCGAGCATGGAAAAAGAACATTTCCACGAGCGATTACGACAGCAGGACAGGGAGTTGGCCCTTATCAACCATTTGACAAGGATTATAACCTCAAGCGTAAATATCCAGGATATATTTGAAGGTTTTGCTGAAGAATTGCAGAAGGTGCTTGACCTCGATTATGCCTCAATTGCTTTGATTGAAGGAGACCAGCTCCATATTTTGGCTCTATCTGGCCGAGTAAGGTCAGTGCGCCGGGTGGGAGAAAGGATAGCACTGAAAGGGACAACTACTGAATGGGTAGCTGAGCACAAGAAAAGTTCATATGAAGTCAATCTACAACAACATACCAGCTTTTGGACTGCAGGCCATTATATTCACGAAGGAATTCGCTCCCTAGTTCATCTGCCGCTGGTGGTGAGGGATGAGGTTATTGGCAGTTTAATTATCGCCAGCTGCCATCCGGATGTCTATAGACCGGAGCAAATACGTCTTTTGGAGCATCTGGCTTTGCAAATTGCCACGCCCGTTGAGAATTCCCAGCTTTATGCTAGAGCTGAGCAGAGAAGTCGCATTGATGAGCTCACCGGGCTATTTAACCGTCGGCATTTTGAGGAGAGGCTTAAAGAGGAGATTGGCCGCCATTCCCGGCATGGTGACGCATTCTCCCTGCTTATGCTTGACCTTGATTCTTTTAAGGCCTACAACGATGTGTATGGACACCCATCTGGCGACAGGCTCCTGAATCAAATGGGAGAAATCATCAGTGGCTCTATCAGGAATGCTGACCAGGCTTTTCGTTACGGCGGCGACGAATTTGCTGTCATTTTGCCTCAGACAGATACTGGGGATGCTCACACGGTAGCCGAACGAGTCCGGGAGTGCATTGCTGCCGAAATGGAGGCCAGACAAGTGGCAGTGACTTGCAGCATTGGTCTGGCTAGCTATCCTTCAGATGGAGTGTTGTCAGGTGAGTTGGTTAACACCGCTGATACTGCCCTTTATTTCGCCAAGAGCACCGGCGGCAATCGAACTTATCTTTCCTCGCAAATGTTCTCTGAGCCGGAAACTGAGATAGAAGCTAACACCAGAGCTGGAGCCTTAAGTGCCGTTTACGCCCTGGCCGCAGCAGTGGACGCCAAAGACCACTATACTTATGGTCATTCCAGGAAAGTCAACACCCATGCTGTGGCTTTGGCTGAGGCAATCGGCCTGCCGCCCGAAGAGGTATCTAGAGTAAGCACTGCTGCCTTGCTTCATGATATTGGCAAGATTGGAGTTCCCGACAGGATACTAAACAAAAAGGGGAAGCTCAATCTTGAGGATTGGGAAGCAATCAAATCTCACCCCAGGCTGGGAGCTAATATCGTTGGAAACATACCTGACTTGGCTCCCTGCGTCGGTTTCATTCTATACCACCACGAGAGGTGGGATGGCACTGGGTACCCTGAGGGGCTTAAAGGCAAGGCTATTCCTTTCGGTGCTCGGCTTCTGGCAGTAGCCGATGCCTTTGCTGCCATGACTTCTGCTCGGCCTTATCGTGACCCCCTCTGCGAGGATAAGGTGCTGCAAAGGCTTAGACATGGTGCGGGTACGCAGTTTGACCCTGAACTGGTGAAAGTCTTTATTGGCTTGATCGAGGCTGTCCCTTTCCAGAAAGCGAAGGTAGGCCTCGTCCCGCCTGGTGAGCAACCAAGCTCGCAGTCCTAGGCCTCTAGACCCACAGGTCGATGCCAAAACCTCATTCCTGCGAAGTCACCAATATGGAGGCTGCTTCCTCACCAAGGCACATATGTTGCGGGAGAAGTTCTTCAAGGGGAGGTGGTAGGATTTCTCCGGTGCCATGCTAAGGATTTCCAAGCCAGCCCTTATGAGAAGCTCTCTAATCTCTTTGTAGGAAAAAAGGTGATAATAGCGATAAACTGTCTGGCTTCTTAGCCTCCAGGGTATCTCTCGCTCTTTGGATTTCAGCCAGAATCTTGGTTGTCCCCTATTCCACACAGTCAAAAAAGCCTCGCCATCAGGCTTCAATATTCGTTTTAACTCCCTGAATCCCCTTTCCCTGTCGTTTTTGTCCTTCATATGGTGGTAAACAGCCACTGCTATTATCCAGTCGAAGCTGTTATCACTGAAAGGCAGGGTGAGCATATCAGCGGTCACTAAGTTGACACAAAAACTGAACTTACTCGAATATCTCCGAGCTTGCTTTAGCATTTCTAGAGAGAAGTCTATGCCCCAGAGTTCAAATCCTTGTCTAAATGGCAAGAAGTCAGCACCATGACCACAGCCAATATTAAGCAGTCGACCACCTTCCCACTTCTGAGCTAGCTCCTCAAGCTCTTTCCTTAATAAAGGCCAGTGTCTTACCCGATACCAGCTTTCAGCTATTTGGTCGAATACTTCCTTATTTGTAGTCATAAGATAGGCCCTGCTAAACTGTAGCACATTATGAAAAAGATAACCCGGACTATTTCGGGAGTAACTCCCGTGGCAGTTATGGCCAAGCCGTTTCCCTGCCCCGGCGAATGTGTCTATTGTCCCGGCTTTCCTGGAGCGCCAAAGAGCTACACTGTGGAGTCCCCGGCAGTCCTTCGGGCCATAAAGTGCAACTTCGACCCCAGAAAACAGGTAGAATTCAGGCTTAAGACGTTAGCGGATATGGGGCATGCTTTGGACAAGGTGGAACTCATCATCATGGGAGGCACCTTTCTGGCTTATCCTGAAGAGTACCAGTATCAGTTTGTCAAGGACTGCTACGATGCCCTCAATGAGCTTCCCTCTGCCAACTTAGAGGAAGCCGAGAGTTTGAATGAGTCCGCTGAGCACCGCTGCGTGGGGCTATGTATTGAAACCAGACCCGACTGGTGTGGAGAGAAAGAAATAGAGCGCATGCTTGATTTTGGCACTACCAGGGTGGAGCTTGGTGTGCAGACTTTGGATGATGACATCCACCGCTTGACAAGGAGAGGACATGGGGTAGCTGAGATAGTCTCAGCTACTAGGCTTTTGCGAGATTATGGCTTCAAAGTTTACCATCACTGGATGCCTGGGTTACCTGGGTCAACACCTGAGCGTGACCTGTGCCTGTCAAGGAGATTGTTTAACGATGCACAGTTTCGCCCCGATGGCCTCAAGCTTTACCCTACCTTGGTGGTAATGGGGAGCGAGCTGGAGAAATGGTACCGAGATAATCGCTACCGGCCCTACGACGATGACGAAATGATAGACTTGCTTGTGGATATCAAAACTTCAATTCCCAAATATGTCAGGGTTCCCAGGTTGATGCGAGATATTCCCAGCAAATTCATCATCGCTGGCTGCAAGGACCTAGCTTTAAGAGGAAGCATCAGAAAAAGGATGAATGAATTGGGCGTTCATTGTAGATGTGTTCGTTGTCGAGAATATGGGCATCGCTTGAGGGACGGGTGGACGGTTGGCGAGCCCAAGCTGACCAGATTGGATTATCAGGCTTCTGAAGGCAAGGAGATTTTCCTTTCCTACGAGGACGCTAACGAGACTTTATTTGGCCTTTTGAGACTAAGGAGCAATTGTGGTTCCCCAGCGGCCTCTAATTCTGGCTCAGCTCTCATCAGAGAACTACACGTTTTTGGTTCCGAGGTTCCTTTAGGAGAAAGACGAGACCAAGCTCCACAGCACCACGGTCTAGGAGCGGAATTGCTTCAACAGGCAGAAAGAATTGCCAGCGAGGAATTCCATGCTAGTAAGTTGAGCATCTTGAGTGGTGTTGGCGCTCGGGACTACTACCGCTTCTTCGGCTATCACCTGGAAGGCGCTTACATGGTCAAAGAGCTTTAGCTTCTTGTTAACAGGTTATATGAATAAGGGCAGCCACACTTCTGCCTTGTCTGGTAAGCTCATCTAGCTTGGCCACAGCATCATGGGATGGTTGGGCTATCAGGTTCACATTCTTTTCCTTAGCCCAGTTCTCTACATCAGCGGCTAGACCAGCTATACCATAGATGCCGGTGCCAATGATTATGCTTCCGGGCTCGCCCTGGGCTAATTCTTCGACCTCTTCTTTCCTGATGTTGTGACTACTAAACACCAAGAAATTGTGCCCCCGTTTCTTCACTGTCCCATTACTCAGTATGACCACATCCTGAGAGTATTTCTCGCCATCGATAATAATGGAGCCAAAGCTGAGTTCATCCACCTTAGCCACAATCCCTCCCGTCCCTCGCCAGATAAGGGGATGAGATGGGTGGGCCTCCTTCCTCATTGTCCCTCGCTAGATAACAGGGGTGCAGGGACAGGCCTCCTTGTTGTCCCTTTTGCTTCCTTACCCTCCTATTGCCCTGCAAATTAGCTCTTCGTTTACTGCTCTGATTTGTCGCTTTGCCACGCTTTAAACGATTCAGCTTCATAAATCCTTTTGCCGTAGCTCGTTTAGATGAAGCTGTCCTTTAGCTTGAATACTATCTTATCTACGCTCTCACCCTCCATTTCGATGCGCCTTATAACCTCATCAACTTCGTGACGCTTATAGCCATCGGCCAAGTCAGCCAGACTCTCATAGTAGCCCATCCGCCTGCCTAGTCTGAAGTTGAGTTTCTCCTCATCTGCCAAGGTCAGATACTCGTTTATGACATCCAAACACCTTTGTTTATCCTCGGGCATTCTTCCTTCTACTTCCGCCAGCAAGTTGACTATATGGTCACTTTTGAGGTGGCTAGTAACCTGCAAATTGTCAATAAAAATCCCTATTTCCGCCACCACTTCGTCCTCTGTTTGTAGCTCAAAATCTCCGTCTTGCAGTTTAAGCCATAAAGGCATGCTCGGGGAGACATGGAGGCTACGCAGCCTGATGTAGTCAGGATTGATTTCGTTTAGCGCCCTAGCTGTCTCTCTGGCATGCTGTTGCGACATTCTCCTGCCGCCTAATCCAGGCATCACATACTCACATAAAGAGATGCCAGCCTCTTCCACCTTTCTCCCCCCGTTGACCTGCTGCTCGAAGGTAACTCCTTTTTGCATGTAATTCAGCAGAGGATCATAGCCTGTTTCCAATCCAGTGTGAATTCTGTCAAGCCCAGCATCTTTAAGCTCCTTTAGCTCCTCTAGTGATTTCCTCGCTGAGGTATGAGAACGGGAATAAGAGGTTATTCTGCTTAAGCCAGGGAAGACAGCTTTGAGATAGGTGATCACCTGAATCAACTGTGGAGTCCTCATAATGAGGCAATTGGAATCTTGAAGGAACGCCGACTCACCTCCACCCCAAAGCCATAGTGCGACATTACGTACACATTGACTAGATTGAGGCTGGTTACAAAGCATTGCCGCCACCTGCCCAACTCCGTTGCCGTAGCCCAGCTTCCAAGCTATCTCCTTTATCCCCTCGCTAATAGCTTTAGCTGCCTCGACATCTCTGAGGATTTCATCCAGTGATCTCAGCTCAAATTTGCACCCCTTATATAGGTGACAGAAGAGGCATTTGTTCCAGGGGCAATTCCTGGTAGCCCTTATCAGCAAAGAATACGCCTCGCTGGGAGGTCTTATGGGACCCAGTTCATAAGTCCCAGTTAATTTCTCTGCGTCAAAATAGTACCTCGGCCTCATTCCAGCTATTTTATTCTTACTAAACAAGAGTTGGCAAATACATCGGGTCATTGACAAGCAGTGTCATCTAGTGAATAATATTCACGCTAAATGGTTAAGATCAGATTACGGCGGGTGGGAAGAAAACACAAACCTCTATACCGAGTGGTGGCGGCTGATAGTAGATCGCCTCGTGACGGGGCCTTCATAGAGGTTATCGGGCATTACAATCCTCTGACCGATCCTGCCACTTTTGACATAGACGAAGAAAAGGCACTGAAATGGCTTAACTGCGGAGCCCAGCCCACACACACTGTTTCCGATTTGCTTGGCAAGTTGGGCATCATGGACAAATTCAAGTCCCAGGTCTCAAAGCAGACTAGTGGTTAAAAGGAGAGAGAAATGAAGGAACTAGTGGAATACATCGTTAAGTCCATTGTGACCGAGCCTGACAAGGTGAATATTACTGAGGAGAATAGCGAGGGAGTGCTACTAATCAAACTAGAAGTTTCTCCTCAAGACAAAGGCAGAGTTATTGGTAGGCAGGGCCGAGTAGCCGAAGCAATGCGCACCCTTCTTCGAGTAAAGGCAGCTCAGGACGATACCAGGGTCAGGTTAGAAATAGTGTAGTCAGATAGCAGAGTTCAGCTACACATCTCGTGGTATGTCTGGGCTAGAATGTATATGGCGTAATCAAACAAGAGAACCACGCGATTAATGCATTCCACAGCTTGGTGCAGCTCAACAGCGCTAACGAATAACGCTTCAACCTCAGCAAAAAGCCAAATATGCCTTCTTACCATGATTAGCGCATAAATGGACTCATGTAAAGGGATCCCCTCAGCATGTCTGGCTTCTGCGTACCGTGTGAAATACACCCATGCTTCTTCGTAAGGCTTCTCACTATGACACATCTGCTTCAGATTCTTATAGCAGGAAACTGCTTGAGAAAGACACTCGTCCTCAGGAAGAGAATGGTACGAGGGAGTCCTCGGATTTGTTCTCACCGATTTACACCATTGCCCGGCGATCGCCTCAGCCTGCCGGTCAGCAAGGTTCAACAACCTGTCGGCAAATACTCTATGCATAACCTCTCGCCCTCCTTTCCTTTCAGGTGCTTGCAGCCTATCCTCCGGATCCTGCCCGCCCCCGCCTACGCCGTCCTCTCTCGGCCACCTTCAACCTGGCCAAGGAACGGCGAAGTGCTGCCTCAGCGCCAGCAGCGTCCGCCGCAGGCGGTTTCGTTCTCAGAGTTTCTTCGGCCCGATACTTGGCGGCCTCGGCACGAGTTACATCAATTTCCTCAGCACGCTCACAGGCATCAGCCAAAATAATTACCTTGTCCGGCCGCACCTCAAGGAACCCACCGCTTATCGCCAGATATTGCTCCACATCGCCCTTTCTTATACGCAGATCTCCAGGTCGAAGCATGGTCATCAAGGGGGCATGATGGGGCAGAATACCTAACTGCCCCTCTGCTCCCCAGGCAACTACCGCGTTAACCTCCTCAGAAAAAAACAGCCTCTCGGCAGTAACGATCTCTAGCTTGAATGTAGCCACTATTGACCCCTTATGTTCTTGGCTTTCTCCACCGCCTCATCAATTGTGCCCACCATATAAAAGGCGGTCTCAGGAAAGTCATCGTATTCCCCTTCCAGTATTCCCTTAAAGCCGCGCACTGTTTCCTTGACAGGTACGTACACACCTGCAGTCCCAGTGAAAACTTCAGCCACGTGGAATGGTTGGGAGCAGAATCTTTGAATCCGCCGAGCTCGATTCACAGTAGTCTTATCCTCCTCACTTAGCTCCTCCATACCCAAAATAGCTATTATATCCTGCAATTCCTTATACCTCTGCAAAGCCTGCTGCACTCCTCGAGCCACCTCATAGTGCTCCTCACCCACAGTAGCAGGGTCGAGTATTCTCGAGGTTGAAGCTAAAGGATCGACTGCAGGGTAGATACCCAGCTCAGCAATAGACCGATCTAAGGCAATCACAGCGTCAAGGTGACCATAGGTAGCTACTATGCCTGGGTCAGTGTAGTCATCGGCAGGCACATAAATAGCTTGAAAGGATGTGATCGAGCCTTTTTTGGTCGTGGTGATCCTTTCCTCAAGCTCAGCAACATCCGTGCCCAACGTTGGCTGGTAACCTACCGCCGAGGGCATCCGCCCCAGAAGCGCAGACAACTCCATATTAGCCAGAATATACCTGTATATGTTATCTATGAACAAGAGGACATCCTGCCCTTCAACATCACGAAAATACTCCGCCATGGTCACCCCAGTTAATCCTACTCGAGCTCGAACCCCAGGACTCTCATTCATCTGCCCAAAAATGAGCACAGTTCTATCCAGAACCCCAGACCTCTGCATTCCCAACCAGAGCTCATTCCCCTCGCGCGACCTCTCCCCTACACCAGTAAAAACGGATAGACCACCATGTACAGTAGCAATGTTATGGATAAGCTCCATGATAATAACTGTCTTTCCTACACCAGCTCCACCATAGGCTCCAACTTTTCCTCCTCTGGTGAAAGGCGAGATAAGGTCAATTACTTTAAGGCCTGTCTCTAACATCTGGGGAATTGTCTCCTGCTCTTCTAAAGGAGGTGGCAGACGATGGATAGGAAACCTCAGATCAGCTTTCACTTCTCCGAGTCCATCTAAGGGCTCACCAAAGACATTGAATAGCCTGCCCAAAGTCGCCCTCCCCACTGGCACGGCTAGCGGAGTTCCCATGTCAATCGCCTCAACTCCCCTCGCTAGTCCGTCAGTAGAAGTCAAGGCAACGCCCCGTACCCAATTATTGCCCATGTGCTGCTGCGCTTCAACAACAACTTTGCCACCATTTAGAGGAATCTCTATACCATTGTTTATGCTTGGCAGTTCGTCAGGAGGAAATTCCATATCAACCACTGTCCCAATAACTTGAACTACCTTACCTTTTGCCATCTGTTATCTCCTTAAGGCTTCAGTCCCTCCACTAATATCACAGATCTCCTTGGTAATCGTCTCCTGGCGAACCTTATTCAAAACCAGGGTCAAATGCTCGACAAGTTCCTTAGCGTTATCACTGGCATTACGCATGGCCACCATGCGTGCCGATTCCTCACTGGCAACAAGCTCAAGCATAGCATGGTATACCTTCATCTCCACATACCTTGGCAACAATTCACTCAGCACAGCACTCGGATGGGGTTCATAAATATATTCTGTTGTTTGCCCTCCAGACACCTTAGCTGGCTCAACTGGAAGCAATACCTCAACTGTGGGTCGTTGCACCATAGTGGTGACAAAGCGAGGATAGGCAAGATACACCAAATCAACGACACCATTAACATAATCGTCGCTAACAACTCGTGAGATGGGCAAGGTTTCCAGCAAAGTAGGTCGGTCACTAATTCCAGTGAATTCAGCGCGGATATTTTGTCCCAGGCGAAGCATGAAGCCGCGACCCTTTCGACCCACAGTAACAAAGACAATAGGTACACTCTGCTCCAAAACAAAGCTAGCAACAACCCGGCTCAAATTGGTATTTAGCCCAGCACATAGCCCACGGTCAGTAGTCATATGGACTATGGCAATCTTGTTCACCTCCCGTTTCTGCAACAAGGGGTGGATTTCTCCGACTCGACGCTCGACTGCTAGATCAGCAATCACCTGGCTTATCTTCTCAGCATAGGGGCGCCCTGCCATCGCCTGTTCTTGAGCTCTCTTCATCTTCGCAGAAGCAATCATCTCCATTGCCTTGCAGATCTTGCTAGTGCCCTCAATGCTGCGCATACGCCGCCGAAGAATCTGTGTGCTCGCCATTATCTCAACTCAATAAGTGCTTCCTTGCTTGAATTCCACTATGGCTGCTTTCAAAGCTTCTTCAATCTCTAGCTTTATCTCTTTGTCTCTAGCTATTCCCTGTTCTAGCTCAGGATGGCCAGTTTGCATAGATTTGTGAAAATTCACCTCCCAAGCAGTAGCCTTGTCTACGGGTACATCGTCAAGATAACCATTGGTTACTGCATAAAGAATCATCACCTCCTTCCCCAAAGACATCGGGGAGTATTGAGGCTGCTTCAATACTTCAGTTATACGCCTGCCTCGCTCTAGCTGGTCTCTAGTAGCTTTATCTAACTCAGCAGCCCCAAATTGGGCAAAAGCTCGAAGCTCATGGAACTGAGCTAGCTCCAGCCGCAATCTGCTAGCTACCTGTCTCATTCCTTTCCTCTGAGCAGAGCCACCGACTCGAGATACCGACAATCCCACATTTATCGCCGGCCGGGTCCCTGCATTGAACAAATCTGTCTCCAAGTAAATCTGCCCATCGGTGATGGAAATTGCATTTGTGGGAATATAAGCCGATAAATCTCCAGCTTGAGTCTCAATAATAGGCAAGGCAGTAAGTGAACCACCGCCATACCCAGGAGCTAAATTGGCCGCCCTTTCCAAAAGCCGACTATGCAGATAGAAAACATCCCCAGGGTAGGCTTCTCTGCCCGGCGGACGGCGCAGCAGCAAAGAAAGCTGGCGATAAATCCAAGCGTGTTTATATAAGTCATCATAGACAATCAGAGCGTCTTTTCCTTGCTCCATAAATTCCTCACCAATGGCACAGCCGGCATAAGGGGCAATGTATTGCAACGGTGCTGGATCAGAAGCATCGGCAGCCACCACAATGGTATGCTCCATGGCTCCGTACTTCTCCAATGTGGCTACTACCTGGGCTACCTTAGATGTTCTCTGTCCTATGGCTACGTAAATGCAGGTAAGGTCGCCACCTTTCTGGGCGATAATGGTATCAATAGCAATAGCTGACTTACCAGTTGAACGATCACCAATGATAAGCTCGCGCTGGCCGCGCCCGATAGGGATCATACCATCTATAGCTTTAATACCTGTATGCACCGGCGTGTCTACAGGACTTCTTACCGTCACATTCGGCGCCACTCGTTCCATAGAGCGAGTCCTCTCTGTCTTAATCAATCCTTTACCATCGCGTGGACGGCCCAAAGGGTCAACCACCCTCCCAATAAGGGCATCACCTACAGGAACCTCAACCAGCCTCCCTGTTGACCTAACCTCGTCCCCTTCCTTAAGCTGACTACAGTCGCCAAGGATAACGGCACCAACATTGTCCTCTTCTAAACTGAGAGTCAGCCCCATAATGTCTTTGGGGAATCGCAACAATTCGTTATATCCTACGGCACCAAGACCACTAACTCGGGCAATGCCATCACCTACCTCCATTACCATGCCTATACTAGCTACCTCAGGGGCAGCGCTGAATTGTTCGATTCTCTCTTTGATTGACGAGGCAATATCTTGTCCTCGAGTTGGCACCTTAACCTCCACTGTTTAGAATTACTGTGCTCAGACGAACCTAACACAAACTCCTTCGAGCTTGGTTCGTTCTCCCAAAGTTATGTTCAGCCACCACACACGCCACAGCGACAGGGCAGCCTTAACCCCCTTTACCTGCTAGCCTCAATCAAGTCTTTCCTCAGAGCCTCCAATCTGCTACGCAGGCTGCGATCGATAAGCATATCTCCGATCTTAATTATCAATCCTCCAAGTATAGCAGGGTCAACCCTAGCATCAATAGAGAACTTGCGTCCAGTAATCTTCTCCAGTTGGCTGGAAAACTTCTGTTTATCCTTTTCATCCAAAGGCAAAGCAGTGACAAACTCGGCATGTTCAATGCCATAGTGAGCATCCAATAGCCTTTCATATTCCTGCAAAATGTCACCAGCGCTTTTCAATTTGCCCTTGCTCACCAAAAGGCCAGCCAGATTCAAAGCCAGAGGATTTATCTCTCCTAGCCGCTTCTCCAACAGACCCTTCTTGGCATCCAAAGACAACTCGGGGGTTTCCAATAAAGCCATAGGCTCTTCATCCGCGGCTATATTGGCTATTTTCCTCAAGTCAACCCGCCACCTCTCCAGTTCACTTTTCTCCAAAGCCAGCTCAAAAACAGCTCGCGCATAGAATTCGCCAGAAGTCACCCTAGACATGCCTCACCCCTAAGTTTTCCTGAAAGTAACGTTTTCTTCCAAGGCTTGTTCAATAAGCCTGCGATGTTTCTTCTTATCCAAAGACTCGTTAATTACTTTCTCAGCAGCCAGGATCGCTGCATCAGTAAACTCACGGCGCAACTCATCAATAACTTCCCCTCGCTCCCGCTCCAGTCCTGCCCTGGCCTTATCAATAATAGCTTTCGCCTCCTGCCTCGCTTCTCTTCTTGCCTCCTCCTTAAGTTTGTCTCCAAACTGCCCTGCTTCAGCTACAATGAGTCGAGCTTCCTCACGCGCCTTGCTAATCCGACTCTCCGCCTCAATTTGAGCACGCTCATATTCTTTTCTAGTAGCCTCGGCTTGTTCCATGCTTTCTCTTATCCGACTGGATCTCTCATCAAGCATCTTCCTAATCGGCTTATAGCCAAAATAGATAAGCAGGCCAAGCAAGACAAGGAAGCTAGTAAGCTGGCCAATAAAGCTGGCTAAATCTAATCCTATCCCCATAATCTAATTAACCCTGTATCCAGCTATGCCACGAAGATAAGCAAAATGGCTACAATAAGGACATAGATAGCAACCGCTTCAGCAAAAGCAATGCTCAAAATCATATTGGTCATTATCGCTACCCTCGCCTCAGGATTGCGACCTAATGCCTCCATAGCACCCTTCCCAATCCAGCCGATGCCAAGTCCTGGGCCAATAGCTCCAAGACCTACAGCAAGACCTACAGCAATATACTTGGCTGCCTCCGGTGACATCTCCATTGCTTGCCTCCTTTACTCCTATAACAATTTGATTTGTTCTTCAGTAGACATGACCGCAGCATAAGCAAATACCAGAGTCAGTCCGCTGAATATCAGAGCTTGAACAAAGCCAAAAAGTGCTTCCAAACCATAGAATATAGAAGGGATTACCAGGGGAATAATGAAAATTACTACCCCAGTTAACACAAGTCCTGCTGTCATATTGCCGAAAAGACGGAAGGTGAAGCTAATCACTCGAATTAGATGACTCAATACCTCCAGTATGCCACCGAAGGCAGCTACAATGCCACTGAAAATGCCAGCGACTCCAGCCTTGATTTTGCCCTTAAACAATTGCACAAGCCCCTGACCTAGCGGGCCAAAGTTTACAAAAGTCTTCAAATATGAAACCCCCTTTGCCTTGAATCCCCAATACTCAATAGCAACAACAGAGACTGAAGCCAGCATTAGCGGCACATTGATATCAGTATTAGCATTACGCAACAAAGGCATACCATTTAACTTAATTGATTCAAAACCAGGTATGAGACCGATCCAGGCATTGACAAGGACAAAAAGGAAGATAGTAACCACCAGGGGGAAGAACCTCCGCCCATTCTCTTTTCCGGCAACATCCTCGATAAAGTCTGCTGCCGTTTCATACAATGATTCCACAAAATTCTGAAGGCCGGTGGGGATAAGCTTCATTTTGCGTGTCGCAGCGAAGAACAGACCAAACAATACCAACAGGGTGATCCAAGCAGCAATCATAGTGTTGGTGATAGGCAGACGAGGAAAGGGCTTTCCCGCTGCTAGCTCAACATGAGGCGTGGACACATCAAAAATGCTAAGCGGTTCCCTGCCAGCTATTATTGCCCCCACGGTGCCACCAATAAAGCTGATTACAGCCAACGTCGAACCGACAATAATGGCAATGACCAAAATTTTCCTTCTGGCCATTATTTCTCTCTAGCCTTTTTCTGCTTCAGCAACAAATTCAGAAACATTCTCATCGGCTGACGTATCTGCTGTCCATCTCTTTCATCCCACTGAGCCTCTTCTAAGAAAGGACGTAGCATACGATAAACTCCGTAAACCATAATCAGTGTGCCGACACCAAGGCCAATCAGAGGAAATAGGATCTCATGATGCGCTTTAATACCTATCAACCAACCTATGATTGTTGGTATCAGAAGGCTGAGAGCTACATAAAAACCAACGGTGAGCAACGGCACGTATATTGGCCATTTTCTCACTGAGACCCCACCTAACTTGCTAAGACTTGCGTTTCCTAAAATCCTCTAAGTCCAGTGTATTTATGAAATCCTTATACGCCGACAATCCCTCTAGTTCTTTCTCGTCGACTTTGCCTTCAGAAACAGGCTTACCTGTTTCCTCGTCAAGTGTAATGCCTGCCTTATCTAATACCGATTCTTCGGCGTATATCGGTGCCCCGGCCCTTACTGCCAAAGCTAAACCGTCGCTGGGGCGAGAATCCACTTCTATTTGCTCACCATCAAGGCTGAGGGAAAGTTTGGCATAGAAGGTATCATTTTGAAGCTCGTTTACCACAACAAAGTTAACCGCGGCTCCTAAGACTTCAATAACAGACCGCAATAAATCATGTGTTAAGGGGCGAGCTAGCTCCACATTCTGCAGCTTCACTGCAATGGCATCTGCCTCATTAGGCCCAATCCAAATAGGCAAGTAGCGGTTGGCACCCTTCTCTCTCAAAATCACCACCCTCTGATAATTCATCAGGCTTACTCGGATACTATCGATGGTCATCTCTATCATGGAACTACCTCCTTATGGGCCCCAGGCATTTATTCTACCCCTTTTGTATAATAATATCACACAGCCTTGGTTAATCAATAATTCAAGTTGAGTTTGTTGGCCATTTAGCAATATGCTACAATTCGTTGGGTTTCTATGCTGTACGCAACGAACAGGCAATTGGCGACGGGCACAGAATTCGTCCTCTGGTTTGATGAACTCGGCAAAGGATACATCCGCAGAGATAGTAACTAAGGATGTGACTGTAGCTGAGCTATCGCGTTATCATACCCTCGGTATCCGAATAATCAGATAAGGAGGTAAATCGTGAGATTCGTGAAGTGGTTTGAAGAGGTGGGAGCAAAGGATGTAGCTTTGGTCGGCGGCAAAAATGCGTCTCTGGGCGAAATGATAACAAACTTAGATAAGAAAGGGATAAACGTCCCCTCAGGATTTGCTGTTACCGCCGAAGCATACAAGTACATGCTGGAGCGAACAGGAATCATCCAAAGAATCAGAGATAGCTTGAACGGTCTAGATACGTACGACATCGAGAACCTGTCCAAGAGGGGCAAGAACATAAGGGCACTAATAAGAAACGCTCCTTGTCCCAAAGAAGTGCGCGAAGAAATAGGGTCTGCCTACCGCGAAATGGAAAAGAGATACGGAGAGAATGTTGACGTGGCGGTGAGAAGCAGTGCCACTGCAGAGGATCTGCCCACAGCCTCTTTTGCCGGACAGCAGACAACCTATCTGAATGTACGTGGCGAAGAAGAACTGTTAGAAGCCATCATGGAATGCTTCGCATCGCTGTTTAATAACAGGGCCATATCCTACCGGGAGGACAGGGGCTTTGACCATCTCAGTGTTTATCTCTCCGTGGGAGTGCAGAAGATGGTTCGCTCCGACTTGGCCTGTTCGGGGGTTATGTTTTCCATAGACACAGAATCAGGCTTCAGAGATGCCGTTTATATCACCGGCGCCTATGGCCTCGGGGAGAACATAGTACAAGGCGCGGTCAACCCAGATCAATTCTATGTTTTCAAGCCCACCCTGAAGAATAGGTTCACGCCTATTGTAGAAAAGAAGGTAGGCAGTAAAGAAAAGAGGCTAATCTATAAGGGAAAGTGGTCAGGAACAGAACAAGACAGGGTCAAGCCAGAAGAACAGAAGAGATTCGTATTGAACGACGATGAGATACTAACGCTGGCCAGATGGGCATGCCTCATAGAAGAGCACTACGGAACACCCATGGACATAGAATGGGCTAAAGATGGCGTAACCAACGAGCTTTTTATAGTGCAAGCCAGGCCCGAGACAGTGTACGCCCACAAAGATCTAGCCTTACTCAAGACCTACAGGCTTGAAGAACAGGGAGACTTGTTACTTCAAGGGGAAGCGGTGGGCACAAAGATAGGACAGGGAGAGGTGAACATAATAGAGGAGAGCAGAGAAATCCACTTGTTCCAGGAAGGGCAGGCTCTGGTTACCGACATGACCGACCCTGACTGGCAACCCATCATGAAGATCGCCAGTGCCATTATCACAAACAAGGGTGGCAGGACCTGCCATGCCGCCATAGTCAGCCGCGAGCTCGGAGTGCCCTGTGTAATTGGCTGTGGTAATGCTACTACCGTGCTCAAAAACGTGGCGGACGTTACCGTGGACTGTTCACAAGGCGGCGGCAGAATATACCGGGGGAAGTTGAGATACAGCATCAATGAAGTCGCGGTAAACAAATTGCCAAGACCGGACACCAAAATAATGATGAACTTGGGCATCCCGGACAGTGCATTCGTACAGGGTCAAATCCCCAATGATGGGGTAGGCTTAGCCAGAGAAGAATTCATCATTAATTCCTACATCGGCATACACCCCATGGCCTTAGTCGAATATGATCAACTAAGGGAGAAAGCCAGAAACGATAAGGAGATAGCCAAGGTAATCAGAACCATTGATGAGAGAAGTCCATTATATGAAGATAAGACGCAGTTCTTCGTGGACAACCTAGCAATGGGAATAGCCAAAATCGCCGCCGGGTTTTATCCCAATGATGTTATCGTTCGCTTCTCCGATTTCAAGACCAACGAGTACGCCAACTTAATCGGAGGTTATCTTTATGAGCCAGTCGAAAGCAACCCGATGATAGGCTGGAGAGGCGCATCTCGCTACTATGATAAGAAATTCAAGCCCGCATTTGGGCTGGAATGCAAGGCCATAAAGAAAGTTAGAGAGGAGATGGGGTTGACCAATGTCAAGGTAATGGTGCCATTCTGCAGGACGCCAGAAGAGGGAAGAAAAGTAATCCAGGCAATGGAAGAGTTCGGCTTAAAGCGAAGGGAAAATGGGCTGGAAATATATGTAATGTGTGAGATACCATCAAACGTAGTCCTGGCAGAGGAATTTGCTGATGTATTTGATGGCTTCAGCATAGGGTCGAACGACCTGACACAACTGATGCTTGGCTTGGACAGAGACTCAGCCATCATTGCGCACATATCTGATGAGAGAAACGAGGCAGTGAAAAGAATGGTGAAGTACGTCATAGAGGCTGCACACCGCCATAACCCGAGGAGGAAAATAGGGATATGTGGCCAAGCACCAAGTGATTTCCCCGAATTTGCCGAATTCTTGGTTGAATGTGGGATAGATTCCATGTCTTTGAATCCAGACGTGATACTATCAACCAGATTAACTGTAGCTGAGGCAGAAAAAAGAATAAGAAACGAAAAACAAGAAAAACAGCCATGATAATATGATATTGACTTGTAATACGGATTCTATATGACTAGACTTGGATATGACTGCAATAATCTCATGGTTAACGGGCTTAGCATACGTGAGCAGACAGAGAAGAAGGAAGAGGCTCTCTCCCCTCACGCCTCCAAGAGCAAATTCAGTCGTGGTCGGTCAAGATGGGAAGAGCCATGCCCCATTAGAACCTGCTTCCAGCGCGATCGTGACCGCATCACCCATTGTAAGGCTTTCCGCCGACTTAAGCATAAGACACAGGTGTTCATTGCCCCCTCAGGCGACCACTATGTCACCAGGCTTACACACACCCTGGAAGTATCTCAAATCGCCAGAACCATATCGCGAGCTTTGAATCTTAACGAAGATTTAACTGAAGCTATTGCCCTAGGACATGACCTGGGACATACCCCCTTTGGTCACATAGGTGAGGAAGCTCTGAGCGAACTTCACCCCGACGGCTTCAGACATAATGAGCAAAGCCTACGAGTGGTTGATTTGTTAGAAAAAGATGGACAGGGGCTCAATCTTACCTGGGAAGTGCGAGATGGCATTCTCAACCACGCCAAAGGACAAGCTGACATCCTCGGGGAGAAATGGGAAGATGTCGCCACCTTGGAGGGTCAAGTGTGCAAGCTAGCAGACGTCATCGCCTATATTAATCACGATATCGGCGACGCTATAAGGTCAGGCATTATCACTGAAAGTGATTTGCCTGAGCTAGCAATAGCTAAGTTGGGCCATATGCATTCACAACGAATTAATACCATGGTTTGCGATGTCATAAGCCACTCACAGGCAAAACAAACCATTGCCATGAGCCCGGAAGTCATCAAGGCAGCCAACAGCCTGCGCCAATTCCTATTTGATAAGGTGTATAATCCCAGCCTGCTCACCAACGACGCTGAAAAGGCAAGAAGAACCATACGCATTTTATACTCTTACTTCCTGAGACATGAAGATAGACTACCTTCAGAATTTACCTCCCTAAATGATACTAGGGAGCGCAAAGTCGCCGACTATATTGCCGGGATGACTGACCAATTTGCCCTGCGACTGGCTGAGGAAATGTGAAAGTGAGCGCCATTAATGAAGTAAAGCAAAAAACAGATATTGTAGAAGTTGTCTCCGATTACGTTTCTCTTCAAAAAGCAGGGCGTAGTCTTAGGGCTTTATGTCCATTTCACAGTGAAAAACATCCTTCCTTTTTCGTCTTCCCCGAGCAACAGACCTGGCACTGCTTCGGTGCCTGTGGCACCGGGGGTGATGTTTTCTCCTTCATCATGAAGAAGGAAGGAGTCGACTTTGGCCAAGCTCTCCGTCTTCTGGCTCAAAGAGCAGGCATAACATTGAGCTCACCCGAGAGGCAAACCGGCACTGAGGATAAAGAAAAGGAGAGATTATTGCACATCAACGAGGCAGCAGCCGAATTCTATCATCACCTGTTGTTAACTACTAAAGCAGGCCAGCCGGCGAGGACCTACCTCAGCCATAGAAAAGTCACACTCGAGAGCGTCAACAGGTTCCGTTTAGGTTTTAGCCCTGATAGTTGGGAGGCACTTAGGAATTACTTGATGGGCAAAGGATACGTAGAAAAGGAATTGCTTAGTGCTGGTCTGATAATAAAGAAGGAGGAGGGAGGCAGTTACGACAGGTTTCGCAATCGACTAATGTTCCCCATATGTGACATCCAAGGACGCGTCACTGGTTTTGGAGCCAGAGCATTGGATGAATCACTACCCAAATACATTAACTCACCCCAGACACCCATTTTTGATAAGAGCAGCAGCCTCTACGGGATTGACAAAGCTATCTCGGCCATTAGGCAGAACAGTCTCATAGTAATTGCCGAGGGCTACATGGATGCCATTGCAGCCCACCAACATGACTTCCAAAATGTAGTAGCTTCCATGGGTACCTCCTTAACTGAAAACCAAGTGGGTATTGCTAAGAGGTTAACCAGAAACATAGCTCTAGCTCTCGACGCTGATGCTGCTGGAGAGGAAGCCACCCTGCGAAGCACCGTTGCATTGGCCCATTCTGATGCCGAAGCAAAGGTCATCCTCTTACCTTTGGGCAAAGACCCTGATGAAGTAATAGGCGAAGACCCTACGCTATGGCAGAATCTGGTGGAACAGGCTGAACCCATCCTAGAATTTGCCTTTGACAGCGTAGTAAACAAATTGGGTCCCGATACGGCCAAAGAGAAATCGTTGGCCGTCAGAAAATTCTTGCCTGCACTCTCCGGAGCAAAGGACTCTATACAACGATCCCACTGGGTGCGAAAACTGGCACATGCTTTAGATATCGGTGAGCCTGACATAAGAGCCGACTTGAAGAAACTGGAGTCCGACCAGAGAACAGCCAATTTGAGGAAATTGGAATCTCACCAAAAACAGAAATTCGCTGAGGAAGGGGTATCCCGCTTAGCTCGGCAGATCTCCTCCAGTCCCATTGAAGAATATTGTTTAGCCTTGCTGCTCCAGTATCCCCAACTTCGCCAAGTAGCTCAAGAACTGTCAGCAGAGCATTTCGAAACCACTGAGAATCGCGAAGTCTTCACCACATGGCAACGTTCGCAAGACATCGCTGAGCTTAAAACAAAACTTGACGCTAACTTGTTAGAACATTTAGACTATTTGATAGGTAAGATTTTCCCACCAGCTATCCAAGGAAATGACAAAGCCCGGCAGCTTACCTTAGCTGATTGTGTGCTTCGCCTACAAGAAATGTTATCCAAACGCTTAGAAAACAGAATGGAGGCGGTCCTCAACCTTGAAAGGGAAACAGAGGGAATAAATGCCGAGCTAGCTAAACTGGAAGAACATGGAATAGAGACAGGACAACAGCTCCAGCAAATATTTATCAAACTGAGGAAAAACAAAGTAAAAGAGGCTAAACCATGAACTTAGTTGGGAACGGAATTCCTACTAACATAAATGAGGATGAGGAACCAACAGTAGAAAACGCCCATGCTGAAGAGGATGAATTTGAGGGCACCGACTCCACAAACGAGGAAGAGGTAGCAGAAGAGAGCAGCACTGCGGGCATTCCCGAAACCAGACTACCAATAGGACTGGAGGAGCATGAAATAATTGATGACTCAGTCCGCATGTATCTTCGAGAAATTGGTCAAGTGCCCCTCCTCACCATTACTCAGGAGAGACAACTTTCCAGCAAAATAGAGCAAGGAAGACACCTGGAAAGAATTGGAGATGCGTATTTTAAGAAGTACAGGAGGTTTCCCTCAGCGGTCGATATAGTAGTTGATCTAATTTCTCGACTATCCAAAGCCCACCCTATTCTCGAAGTTATCAAAGAACACCTAGCTATCAACCATTCAAGCAACCTAGCAGAGATAATAACAAATCCCAAGCTTCGCGCTGCTATTGATAACGAGATAAACCCCGCACTGACAACAGTCGTTGCCGAAAAGACAAGCAAACAAACTGCTTCAGCGGAAGAAGCTATAATAAATCTTTCACTGAACAGCAACCTCTTGCCACTACAGGCTTTTAGTCTAGTCCAAGATAAACCATGGACTGAAATAAAGGCCATCATGGCTAACGACGAACTCCGGTCGCATCTTGAACCCTATGACCACCAGTTTAAACTCCACTTTGAAAGAGTGAGAGCCGAGGCAAGAAAGGCAGAAAGACACCTCACTGAGGCAAACCTCCGCTTAGTGGTTAGCATAGCCAAGAAATACATAGGACATGGTATGTCTCTCCTCGACCTCATCCAAGAGGGAAATATTGGCCTTATGCGGGCTGTGGAGAAGTTTCGCCACAGAAAAGGTTACAAGTTTAGCACCTACGCTACTTGGTGGATCAGACAAGGCACCACTCGCTCTATAGCTGATCAAGCCCGCACCATCCGTATTCCGGTGCACATGGTAGAGACAATGAACAGACTATTGCGCACAACGCGGCAGCTAAGTCAAGAACTCAGACGCGAACCCACCCACAGGGAAATTGGCGACCGCCTAAATATGTCCGGCCAGAGGGTAGAAGAAGTTATGGACTTATTTTATCACGAGCCAATGTCGCTAGACACGCCTATTGGGGAAGAAGGAGATAGCCATTTAGGTGATTTCGTTGAAGACCGAACCAGCCCGGCACCAACTGAAGTTGCTTCCCAAGAGCTACTGAAAGAGCAATTAGACAGAGTACTTGATGAGCTCACGCCACGGGAGAAAAGGGTATTACAGCTCAGATTTGGTCTTAAAGATGGGCACGCCAGAACACTGGAAGAGGTAGGGCAAGAATTCAATGTGACCCGAGAGAGAATACGCCAGATCGAAGCTAAAGCTCTGCGCAAATTGCGCCATCCCAGCCGAAGTCGAAAACTCAGGGGCTATTTGGAGTAGATTCACTACACATATCAATCCTGCCACTTCCACCGAGGACCCAGCAATTGCACTGAGTTGAGCAAGCTGCCTACCTCATGTTTTCTGAAAGAACATGAGGGTCTGAGGAAAAAGATAGGTTATTTCCCCACTGCCAAATCTCTCATACAGCCTTCTCTTGAACACCTTTAACCTTCTAATAAACTCCCCTTCTGAGAAAAGTTGATAGGAAGACCATGGTTTCTCAGCCACCCTTTCTGCCAGTGCTTCAATAGAGGACAGTTTGAATGCAGAAGCAACCTCAACAGCAGCCATTATCTCAAAGCTACCACTCTCAAAGAGGTGCCTAATCCTTTCGATCGAGGGAATCCTGGCCATATCTCTTTTGACAACCCCGGGAAACAAGGCTATGTCAAGTTGGCTTTTCAGTTGCAAATGAGAGGAGGTTATTACTAATACACGGGCCTTCGGTTTCGCAACCCGGTAGACTTCACCTATCACCATGGGCAAGCTCTCGAAGTAGTGTACCACTTGAGACATCAATACGAAGTCGAAAACATCACGTGCAAAGGGAAGGTAATGAGCATTCCCTTTAGCCAGAGAACAATTCGTCAAAGCTTGCCGATTTAGCTTCTCCTTGGCACTAGCTAACATAGCATCAGTGATATCCATCCCGCAGAAGCTTGCCTTGGGTAACCGCTGAGCAAGAGGAGCCAAATAGTATCCTGATCCACAGCCTATCTCTAGAACACCCCCCTCCACCTCCCCATAGTGCCGGATGCAATTCATTAGCCTCTCGAAGTCTTGGGGTTCCATGCGCCTCTTATCATCGTAGTCTACAGCCAGCTCATTCAGGTCAATAGATTGCACATTGCTCATTTCTTCTCCTCGCTTAATGTAATACCACCGGTGGCTTCAATGCAACACAGCAACGACACATTCTATCATACAGCCGTCAAGTCTCCCCTTCAATTCTGACATGCTGAGACTTGACAAGCCTGTGCTAGAGCTAGTTATACTGAACGAAGGACACAAAGTTGAACTTAGCTATGCGATGGTTAGGACATTCCTCTTGAACCAGGGAAGATTTCTGCTGAAGCCGAAATCCCACTTGACAGGATTTGGCAGTCCCCTTAAAATAGTGGTGTACGCTGATCTATACTCAGTCTGCTGGCCGATGGGCGAGTGGATACAGTAAGTAACACAAGGAGGAGTTTAAAGACATGAGTAATAGACACGGTAACCCATACACCTGAGGGTAGCAGTTGTGTGCCCTGGCGAAATACTTATTGACTCTTCTTCCCTTCTCCAATACTCAGCACAGAATCTTTAGTCTGTCCAGCGTTCATCAGTTTATTCAACCCATATCTGAATTCCCCTAGCATATTCGGCTAGATAGAGGCATGCCAAAAAGGGTCATTTTCTTCATGAGGTATAAATTTTTGCTAAATAAGGGAGGTAATGTTTATGAATAGCAAGCAAAGACTAGGTATCAAAGCTTTAATGGTTGTTCTCGGACTGTTACTTGTCCCATTATCGGTTGGTGGTTGCGCCACGACCGAAAAGCAGCCGATTGTGTTTGGGGATAATAGTTGGGACAGCATACAAGTGCATAGTCGTATTGCCGGTTTCATTCTGGAACATGGCTATGGCTACGAGTGGGAATACATCCCCGGTGATACGGCTCCTCTTTGGACAGGTTTGAGGAAAGGGGATGTTGACGTAATGATGGAAACCTGGACGGAGAATATACTGGATATCTACACTCCGGCCATTGAGTCAGGAGACGTGGTTGATCTGGGCAGCAACTATCCTGACAGCGGGCAAGGGTGGCTAGTGCCAACTTACATGATAGAAGGTGACCCCGAACGAGGAATAGAGGCGGTTGCCCCTGAGCTTAAGACGATTGACGATTTGCCAGAGTACTGGGAATTGTTTAAAGACCCTGAGGCTCCGGACAAGGGACGCTTCCACAACTCAGTCCCTGGCTGGAAATGCACAGAGATAAACACCCTGAAGCTCCAAACTTACGGGCTGGATGAATACTACAACGACTTCATCACTGGCTCAGATGCGGCTCTATCTGGTTCCATGATTGCCGCTTATGAAAAGGGCGAGCCCTGGCTGGGCTACTACTGGGAACCGACCTGGGTTCTGGGCATGGTAGACATGACCTATGTGGAGGAGCCGCCCTTTAATCAGGCGGAGTGGGACGCTGAAACCTATGGCTGTGCCTCTCCGCCCACCCAAGTTAACATAGTAGTTAACAGCGCTTTCCTGGACAGAGCGCCTGACGCGGTGGAGTTCTTCAAGAGCTATGGGACGACGGCTGCTCAGAACAACAAGGTCCTAGCCTACATGCGGGAAAACGACGCCGACACAATGACAGCTGCCCTATACTTCTTGCAGGAATTCGACTCCGTGTGGACGAAATGGGTATCATCAGACGTAGCCAGCAAAGTTAAGGCGGCCCTGGCGTAGAAGCCACTGGCCATGTAAAGAGGAGAGTGCAACCTTGGAGAGCGAGTCCATTTCACCGAATGGGGAAGTCTGCGTTGAGGTCAGCGACCTATGGAAGATCTTTGGCCATGACGCCGAGCAGCTTCTCCATTCGGAGAAGCGCTTTGCCTCCAAAGAGGCTATACTGGAGGAAACCGCGTGTGTGGTGGCGCTGCGGAACGTATCTTTCCAAGTCAATCGGGGCGAATTCTTCGTCCTTATGGGACTTTCCGGCAGCGGGAAGTCTACACTGATTCGCTGTATTCTGCGATTAATTGACCCTACGGCAGGCAGGATACTAATCAATGGAGAGGACATCCGTGGCTATGATGACCGCCAACTCACCAACTTACGCCGCTATACCACAAGCATGGTCTTCCAGCACTTCGGTTTGTTTCCCCACCGCAGTGTAATTGACAATGTGGCTTACGGGCTGAAAGTCAGGGGGGTAGCCAAAGAGGAGCGCTACGCTAAGGCACGGGAAGCAATTGCCAAGGTAGGACTCAAGGGGTGGGAGAGCTACCCCCCCGGCGCTCTCAGCGGCGGGATGCAACAGCGCGCGGGATTAGCCAGAGCCCTGGCTACCGAACCCGAGATACTGCTTATGGATGAGCCTTTCAGTGGGCTGGACCCCTTGATACGCCGCCAGATGCAGGATGAACTTCTAGATATACAGGCTGAGCTTCAAAAAACAACTCTGTTCGTGACTCATGACCTCCATGAAGCACTGAAATTGGGAAATCGCATCGCTATTATGAGAGACGGCGAGATTATTCAGATTGGTAGCCCCGAGGACGTGATAACCACGCCCAGCGATGCCTATGTGCGTGAATTCGTTCAGGATGCCACGCCAGCCAGAGTGCTGACTGCCAGCGCTATCATGGAGCAACCCAATGTGCTTCTATATTCGTGGCAAGGGCCTAAGGCAGCAATGCACATACTCAAAACCAGCAATCTAGATAATGCCTTCGTGGTAACCCGCGCTGCCAGACTCTCCGGGCTAGTTACTGTCGAGCGTCTGGTAGAGCTGATCAAAAGGAACGGTAATTCTCTCAAGGAGGCATTCGAACCTGACCTGCTCACCGCCACCACCGATACGCTGGTCGAAGACCTCTTCCCCCTAGCCGCCTCCACCAGGTATCCTATCGCTGTCGTTGATGACAAAGGCAAGTTTGTGGGCGAGATATACATCAGCACCATACTGAGCTGCATGATTCAGACGCAAGTGGAAGACACTGGGACCAAGGAGGATATGAAACCTAATGCTTGAGTTCCCCGAGTTTCTTCAAGTTCCGCTGGCAGGTTGGGTTGACGCCGGTATGAGCTGGATCCTGACCAACTGGGGTGCCGGATTTGACGCTGTTGGTAATGCCATTTTGCTTGTTCTACTGAGTATTGAGCGGTTTTTGCTCTGGCTGCCATGGACGGCAGTCGTTGTGCTCGTAGGCATCGCTGCCTGGCGGGTAATGCGCTTGTGGTGGGCAGGACTGCTTATGGCAGGACTGATGGTTTTGATCGGTACCTTTGGCTACTGGGACCTGGCCATGATGACGCTGGCTATCATCGTCGCCTCGGTAATTATCTCCCTAGCTCTGGGCATTCCCACTGGCATCATCATGGCACGGAGCAATTCGGTTGAGTCCGGGCTCAGGCCATTGCTGGATGGTATGCAGACCATGCCCAGCTTTGTGTACCTGATTCCAGCCTTGATGCTGTTTGGTTTGGGCAAAGTTCCGGCGGTGTTCGCCACGATTATCTATGCTGTGCCGCCGGTCATCCGTTTGACCAACGTCGGCATAAGACAGGTCCCACACAGCGTGGTCGAAGCGGCTCAAGCCTTCGGCTCCAGTTCACGGCAGATACTATTTGAAGTCCAGTTGCCGCTGGCCATCCCATCAATAATGGTGGGCATTAACCAGACAACGATGATGGCCCTGGCAATGGTGGTCATTGCCTCAATGATTGGAGCAAAGGGGCTGGGAATGGAGGTACTGCTGGCCATCAACCGTATTCAAGTAGGACGCGGCTTTGAGGCGGGGCTCTGTATCGTGTTGCTGGCCATAATCATTGACCGGATAACTCATGCTCTGGCAGCCCGGCAAGAATATGCAGTGACAACCTAGAAGAAATTGGTCTTCCAAGCAGCGTGGCAGCACAGAAAAGCTGCTCGCAGTATTATGGCAACTGCAGCGAGTGAGACAAATGGAACAACTTTGGGCACCGTGGAGAATAGAATACATACAGAGAGCAAAGGCAACTGGCTGCATTCTCTGCCAGAAACCTAGGGAAAATGACGACCAGGCAAATTTCATCCTTTACCGCGGTGAAAATAACTTCGTAATCTTAAATGCTTTCCCATATAACCCGGGACACCTGATGGTAGCTCCTTATCGGCATGTGGCAAACCTGCAAGATTTAACCGACGATGAGGCCATGGAGCACTTCGACCTGGTGAAGAAAAGCCTGACGCTGTTGAAACAGGTACTCAAACCCGATGGCTTCAACCTGGGTTTAAACGTAGGCAAGATCGCTGGAGCCGGCATAGAGGAACACCTTCACACCCATCTAGTGCCCCGATGGCAAGGCGATACTAACTTCATGCCTGTGCTGTCCAATACCAGGGTCATATCAGACGGGTTAGCAGCCACTTACAAAAAACTAAAAGCTGCTATTGCTTAAATTTCTAGTCATGTTGAGGATAGCAGTAAGTAATTCTTATGTCACCTAAATTCTTCTCAGGTAGAGGTGCCGAGCACAGTTTGAACTGCCTCCTCACTCCCACTAGGAATCAAACAAACAAGTTGGTCACCAGCTTCTAGAATAGTATCTAAAGCTGGTACCTGACATTCCTGCCCCTGACGTATCACTGTAGCAGCAATAGATCCCAAAGGTAAGGATAAGCTTTCCACTGATTTGCCTGCCCCCAGTGAGCCCTCAGCTATCCTAATCAACACAATCTCCAACCCTCTATCTTTAAGGCTCAGAAGATGAACTAGCGGAAACGTCGAAATCTGCGCCTTAATATGTTCTAAAACAAGCGCCACAGCATCTACAGTATGCTCAATGCCCAGCTTAGCAAAGATGTGCTCATCTTTGGGATTGTTAATCTTAGCAATGACCTTAGCAACATTGAATTTCTGCTTGGCTATCTGGCAAGCTGCCAAATTATCATCATCTTCATCGGTCACAGCAATAAACATGTCGGCTCTAGCTATCCCTGCCTTAGTTAGTACTGCTATCTCGCAACCATCACCACACAAAGATACACTGCCCAGTTCGTCCTCCATGCCCTCACATTTTTTGGCATTTTTTTCGATGACTAATACCTCATGACCATTATCAAGTAACTCCCTGGCCAGATAATAACCTACTTCCCCACCACCAACAATTATGCCGTACATCTATTTCTCTAGTTTCTCCTTCAGCAAGCGGGCAAACACCAACGTAGGACTTATACCTTCAAGCCCTAAGCTTCCATAGAATTCCTCTCGCAGTGGGTCGTAGATGCGGCAGATTACTCTGGGCACACCAAATATCTGTTTGGCAATCTGAGCCGCCATAGCGTTTTTGTCATCCTCTCGAGTAACCGCCACAAAAGCATCGGCTTCCGTTATGTTTGCTTTCTGCAGCCCTTCTTCATCAGTAGCACTCTCCAAAAGAGCCGTGCCCTTGAAATCAGGTGGTAACTTATCAAAGCTACTGGCATCTGTGTCAAGGATGGTTACTTTATGCCCTTCAGCATCAAGCAAGCGAGCTAACTCAGCTCCCACACGCCCACAGCCCATTATGATGACATTCACTGCTTATTCTCAGTCTATATAGACCCTCGGTATAACAAAACCTGACAGGGAGCCTCTTTTAGAACATAAGGAATAGTCGCACCCAAGTCGAACATACCAAGCCGCCTCTTGTGACCCACCCCAACTATAATCAAGTCTGCCCCCGTTTCCATTGCTTCATTAACAATCCCTGGGCCGGCTTCTCGAGCCTGGAGCAAATCTGTTTCTATATCATAGCCTATATCAGCGGCAACATCCTCAGCATGGGTAAGTACCTCTTCCGCCTTTTCCGTTTCTGAATCAACCTGAGCATCTAACGGAAGGCTTCTTTCCACCTCGATAACATAAACAACATAAATTTCAGCCTTATGTCTCTTAGCTAATGTACAAGCCAATTTTATGGCCTCTTCATCAGCACCGTTCCCGCTTATAGGCACTAAAATCTTCTTTGTTTCCACAAGTCAACGGATACTAAACTATCCTTCTGTATTAGTCAATAGAGGCTCTGACCTCTTCTGCCGTCCGTATCAGGGGCAACTGCTTCCGATGGCGAAATACAAAATAAGCAATAGCTCCAAAAGCCATCCAGCCAAAGCCAATCCATCTGGTATACGGCTGTGTAGCCACCACCATTAGCCAAATAGCACTGGTAGCCAATAACCCCACGATGGCTGTTATAGGTAACTCATGCCCCCTGAATTTGATATTGCCCCTCAACTTAAAAGGCCGGGGAAGCTCAGGATGCCTTATCCGTAACCTAAGTATGGAAGCATGAGCTAGTGCGAAGGCCAATAAGGAGCCAAACACATATAACCTGCCCAATTGGCCAAAGGCGCCTGGACCAAAGAATCCTGGAACTAGCAGCAGAATAGCCACACAGGAAAATAGAATTATGGATCTATAAGGCGTTTTAAACCTGGAGTGAACACCAGACAAAGCCGATGGTATAAGTCGAAACTTTCCCAGAGCAAAGGTTAATCGCGAAATACCCATAAGCCCAGCGTTGGTTGCAATAATCAAAATGGTAGCTGCCAATATAGCTACTAAGCTAGGCAGAGCCTTGAGAACTGCAGCTAGAAATAATCCGGCTATTGTCTCCCCGGGAACTATGGTTGTGGAAAGTCTGTAGGCAATGCCAGCTACAGGATCCCTGGCCCACTCCGAAGCTAACTCAGCCGGTGTCATAGTGGACAAAGATGCCACAGATATGCCACTGAACAGTACAAGCACCACAACTATCATAAGAATTAACGCCCTCGGGGCGTTCACACTTGGGCGTTTTGTCTCTTCAGATAGCTGTGATACAGTCTCCACACCGGTATAGGCGAGGCTAGCCATAGCAACGCCAAAAACCAGACTGGATGTTGTTGGCCAGTTACCCACAACATTTTGGAAAAAGACTTGAGGCTGAGGGGCGAAAAAGAGCCAAATAGCCAGGAGTATGATAAGTACCTGAGTGGCCACATCCAATACGGCAAAAGCTATGTTCAAAATCGAAGATTCTTTCACGCCAATGATATTCAGCCACATCAAGAAGAAAACGATTCCCATAGCCACAATTGTACCCACCGCTGCTGAATCTTTGAGCGGTTCCCAGAAATACCCCAAATAGGATGGAACGGTATAAGCAGAAATAGCAATGGTCACAATGTAGCTAAATGCCAAGGCAGAACCTGCTACAGAACCACATAAATCGCCAAATCCTCGATGGGCAAAACTGGCCGAGCCGCCAGCCTCAGGTATCATAGCTGTGCCTTCAGCATAGGAAAGGGCAGTGAAGATGAAGAAAATACCAGCAATAAGGAGGACTATAGGAGCTGCCCCCAAAGCAATTAGAGCCACCAGACCTAAGGCATAATATATAGACGAGCCAACGTTGCCGTAGCCAGCACTGAATAAGCCAAATACCCCGAGAACTCGTCTTAAGGGATGAGCTTTAGCCCGAGGACGGCGAACAAACCTGTCGCCTGGTTTGGGATGCCAATTGTCAACCAATAAGTACTACCCTATTTTTCTGCTCGGCGATTTTAGTTTCTTCCCCAACCATTGTCAATGGGATATTCCAAAACTGCAATTTCCTACCTCCATTGCCAAAATGCGGGGCTAAGAAGCACCAAAGCTGCAAAGAACTCAAGGCGGCCAACTAGCATACATAGCATAAGGATGATCTTACCCAAGGAATTGCTGTTGATCATATCCTCAAGTAACAATAACTTCAGGGGAGGGGATTTAACTCGAGTATAGGAGACAAATCTACCATCCTAGCTTCGATCCCAGTTACTATCCAAAATTGACCCGCCCGCATCGCATCCATGCTGATTTCAATTGAGCAGCGATTTTAGTTTCTCCCATGACCGTTGTCAAACTGTGTCTTCCTTAACTCATCCAGCCAAGCTATTGATTTCACCTCTCGCTGCAAAAGATACTTGATATACCCCTGCATCACTTGCTCCAGTTCCAAAGCCAATTCAGATTTCAAAACCACTCGCCGTGCCGTAGCGTAGTCACATCGCTGCCATAAACGAAGCACTTTCAGAACTTCTACCGAAATAGAATGAGCCGCAGGATCTTCTTGGCCGCAGTTGGAGCACAGAATTCCACCTTGCCCGAAACCAAAAAAGTTCACCACCGGTTTGATGGGCGAATTGCAGATGACACATCGCTGTAGTTGAGGACGATAGCCAAGACAATCAAGCAGATGCAGCTCAAAGTAACGTAACACAGTTTCATTATTGTCAGATTGGCACAGCCAGTTCAAGCTGTTAAGCAACAAATCAAACAATGGGCGATTTTCATTATTCTCCACGGTGAAGGAATCAACGAGTTCCAAAATGTACAAGCCACAGGCCATACGCCATAAGTCACTCTTCAAAGCTGGGAAAGCGTCAGCAGTCTGACTTTGAGTAACAATATCAAGGTTCCGCCCCTTGGCTAACATCAGCAAGCTATAGGTCAGAGGTTCTACATTACCACCCAGCTTACTTCCCGGACGGCAAGCTCCCCTAGCTACTGCCTTGAGTTTACCAAGCTCTGGAGTATAAATGGTAAGAATCTTATCAACTTCGCCAATCCTGGTTTCCTTGATAACAACGGCGTGAGCCTGATAATTCCGAGGCGCTCCCATCCCTACGCTTCTAGAATTCCTGCCGGTCTTCAATGGCTTGACGTAAGGTCATAGCATCGGCGTATTCCAGATCGGCACCAAATGGCAAGCCACGAGCCAAACGACTAACGCGAATCTCCAAAGGTTGAATCATCTGCCGAAGATACATAGCCGTAGCTTCACCCTCCACATTAGGATTGGTGGCCAGAATCACCTCAGTGACCTGACCATCTTGAAGACGAAGTAGAAGCTCCTTCATCTTTAGCTCTCTGGAACCTATTCCTTGCGCCGGGCTAATAGTCCCATGGAGAACATGGTAAACACCACTATACTTCCCCGTCTGTTCCAGCGGAGGAATATCTGAAGGCCTCTCTACCACGCAAATCTTGGAATGGTCTCGCTCTTTGTCCTGGCAAATAAGGCAAGGGTCACAGTCAGTAATATTAAAACAAACCGAACAAAGTCTTATCTTTTCCCGCAAAGCCAAAACAGCCTCAGCTAAAGCTCTGGCCTCTTCAACTGGACTGCGCAACAAATAGTAAGTCAACCTCTGAGCACCTTTCGGCCCAATTCCAGGCAATTTACTAAATGCCTCCACCAACTTGGCTACAGGTTCAGTAGTTGCCATCTTTCCATAAAATGTTCACTTCGTTGTTATTCTGAGCCCTTCGCTTCCTGCCATTTTGAGGAGCGGAGTGAGCCGAGAATCCCACTCAGGATAGACATCCTAGAGCCCTTCTACCCCTCGCTTCGCTCAAGCTGACATAAGCTCGCTGACTACTTTCTCACTCCTTAATCTCAGCCCCCATTTCCAGAGCAGCCTTAATCAAAGGGTTTTCCTCGTTTGACTGTGACATTTCCCTCTTATGATCAACTAGCATACACTTTATTTTGTATGGCCGACCAAAAACCTCTTTGAGCTTTCTCTCCACTAAATGGCGATATTTGGGGTCCTCGATCTTCTCTTTATGAAAAGAATAGTAAAAGCCTAATACCAGAGTATCATCTTCAAGGGCTAGTGGCTCACAAGCGCTACGCAAAAAAGCATCCAAATTGCCACTGGAGCCCTCCCCCCGCAAAGACTGAATGAACTCCTTCCACCGGCCACTGAAGTAGCCAAAATCTTGGGAGACTTCTCGACTTGAAGCCTCTGCACTATGTACCGCCCCACGAGTTTCAGCCTCTTCAGAAGGTTCAGGCACTCCGTGAGATGACTCGGTAACCTCGGCTCCCCCTGAAAACTCAGCTACGGTTGGCTGCTCTTGCTCGCTAGCTGAAGACAAAACACAGTTTATTAAAGCTAACTCCAGAGGCAAGGGGGAATAGTTATCACTGCGGAATTCTACACTGGAAAAAAGTTTGACCATCACAAGCAAGTAATCGAGCGTGGTGGTGGCCACAAGGCCCTTCATCTCAGCCAAATCCTCAGGGGTAACGTCCAGAGCCTCCTCACAATCAGACTTAGCCAGCAACAACCCACGAAGGTACTCCACCAACTCCAAACTAAACTGACGAAGGTCAATGCCATCGTTACTAATACTATTTATGACTTGCAGACCAGCAGAAATATGCTTATTAACAATATGTTTCGCCAGTAGCCTGATTCGGGAATCTCCAGTCAGTCCTAATGCCGTCTGAACCTGACCAAAATCAATTTGATTGCCATGGTATGTCAATAACTGCTGCAATATATTTTCAGCGTCACGCAGGCTTCCCGTAGCTGCTCGGGCAATAAGCCTCAAAGACTCAGCCCCAGCATGAACCTCCTCTTTCTGGCATATCAACTCCAGCTTGCCCACTATTGCCTGTTGAGACAGGCGATGAAAATTGAACCGCTGACACCTCGACATGATAGTGGGTATCACCTTATGCGGCTCTGTAGTAGCCAGGACAAAAATAACGTGAGGAGGCGGCTCCTCCAGAGTCTTCAGCAAGGCATTAGCAGCCGCCTCGGTAAGCATATGGACTTCATCTATAATGTACACCTTATAGCGAGCAAGGCTTGAGGCATAGTTCACTTTTTCTCTGAGACTTCGAATCTCATCAATGCCGCGATTGCTGGCAGCATCTATCTCTATTACATCTAATGCTCTGCCTTCAGTAATTGAGTGACATATATCGCAGTCATTGCATGGCTCGCCACCCACCTGGTTGAGACAATTAACCGCCTTAGCTAGAATGCGCCCTGTGCTGGTTTTCCCTGTGCCTCGAGGACCACAGAAAAGATACGCATGGGCTATTCTCCCGCTCTCCACAGCATGACCAAGAGTTTGAGTCACCGGTTCCTGCCCCACCACCTCAGCTAATGTCTGCGGACGCCACTTACGGTAAAAAACCTCAGAGCCCATCTGTTTGCCCTTTATTATACTCCCCACCACCAAATCAAGGAAGTTCTTTACCCAAATTATTAGCTTGAGCCACCTTCTATGATGGAAATAGTCCTGTCATAATCTTTTGCCAGACTATCAATAGCCTGCTCCAAAGCTGGCTTGAGTTCCTCTGGCGCTTTGTCTAACGCCACCTCCAATACAGCTAGATTCATTGCCCAGCTTTGGCCCAGCACCGCCCCCAGTCCCCCAGTATCCTTTCCTACATCATCAGCTGTTGCTCCTTCAGATGGGGCTGGAGCCGAAGGAGCCAATGCTCTTGGCTTTTCCTTCGTGATTCCCGGCGTTGCCTCCGCCACAGCTACTTTGCTCAGATGATTGGCAATTTGCTCGGTTAGCATGGAAATTTCATCGCTCTTACCCTGGCGAGCCATCTCAGTCATTTCATCCGCCCTCCGCTCAGCAAATTGAAGATGAAGTTTTGCTTCATCCACCTCAGAAAAAGCTAATGTCACCCTCACCTGTTCTGCAGCCAACTTGACAGCATAAAGAGCATCATCAGGCAAAGCGTCCCCCGAAGCAGCAGCTGCTCCGACGCCAGCGAGCAAAATAACCGCCACAGTAGTCAGAGCCACAGCCCACTTCTTGTGCCAAACAGGAATTCTGACCTCCTTCTTCACTTTCTCATGCCTGTCATAGAACATCGCTTGAAGCTGATACTGGGCCCTGGCTTTATATTCAGCGTCAGGTCGAATAGCAGCAGTGCTTCGCATAAGCATTAGGCTAATCCTGAGCAAAGGCTCTAGCCGAGATGCTTGCTCAGGATAAGCATTGAGACAAGCTTCAATACTTTCGCCTTTAGATACGCGCTCCAGACATTCATTCAGAATATCTTCCATTTTTCTATCCTATTTATTACCCAACATCATCTTCCTTAACGCCACTATGCCATTGTATTGTAAAGCCTTTACTGTCCCCGTACTTTTCCCCAACGCCTCGGCTATTTCAGCAGTAGAAAGCTCAGCTCCAAAACGGAGTGAGATTACCTCACGTTGGCTTGGGGACAACTTCTTTATGTTGTCCCTTAATCCGGCAACTTCAAATCTCTGCTCAGCAATGTGCGCCGGACTTGATTCATCAGCAGGAGCTACATCATCATCTTCTAAATCTACCTTCTCCACCTTACCGTGTTTCCTAAAGTAATCAATCACCTGGTTATGAGCGATGCGGAATATCCAAGAGGCAAAAGGTAAATTTCGCCACCTATATGAGCCAATCGCCTCCAAAGCCTTAACAAACACATCCTGAGTCAAATCCTCAGCTTCAGCTTCGTTTCCCACTTTGAGATAAACATAACGATATATCTTATCGAAATGCTCCTCATAAAGCTGGGCAAAGGCTTTTCCATCGCCCTTTATCGCTCGAGAGACTACATCCTTTTCAATAGACATCAGATTGATGTCTATTATATAGGAAAACGAAAACGTGAGAAAAAGGTTTAGAGCCAGCGGAAAAGCAGGCAAAGCCTGAAATTGAAAGTCTCTACTAATTAGTAATAGATGTCACTCTTGGCCAGTAGAGCTCAGAGTGACGAATACGGTTGCCAGGCAATCTAGTTGGATTGGCACCACTCCACAGATTTGCCGGGAAACGTAGCCAGGTTAATGACCAAGTCCTCAGCACATTCCACACGAAGAGACATTCTCTCCACGGGAACTGCTTCTATTCAGGCCCCTAGACCGCAAACACCAAATAGAGCAAAGGACTACCGAAGCGGAACTCTCCATCAGCAACGCTATAAAGTTAGCCCAAGCTTGATAGGGGCAACGAAGCCCGGAAGCCTTTACTTGTTCGCTTGCTTCTCAGCCCAGTCGCCTGCCAGAGGCAGCTTCCACATCTTCCCAGTTCCCGCCTGAATCATCAGGATAATCCACAAGACGAAGCCCAAAACCCAAACAATCCAGCCTATGACCCAGCCAATAATTGGAATAGAAAACAGAATAAGGTAGGCCACAGTCAACACGCCAAAGGTCATAATGGATTGCCATGCATGGAATTTGACGAATTTGCTTTTCTTCTCAATTACCACGAAGACTATCCCCGAAATCCAGAGACCCACATAGCAGAGAAGCCCAGCTACATTGGCTGACATTCCAACGCTGGTTTCCGCTTCTGGCTTAGCTGGAGCCTCAGCTCCTCCAGCGGAGGGAGCAAGCTCGGCACCACACTTAGAGCAGAATTTAGTCCCTTCGGGGTTTTCAGCGCCACATTTTGGACAGAACATTCTTCACCTCCTATCCTTCGTTTTGCCAATATAATGCAATTCAGGTTACAACTTTGTCAATAGCTTATGACCCCTTACTAGCAATATAGGCAGCAATATCAGCCAGACGGCAGCTATACCCCCACTCATTGTCGTACCACGCTAACACCTTCACCATACTGTCATCAATAACCATTGTGCTCAGGGCATCGAAAATAGCGCTGGCTGGATTGCCTTTGAAGTCTGAGCTCACCAAAGGCTCATCACAATATTCTACAATTCCCTTAAGCTCACCTTCAGCAGCCCTCTGAAAAGCACTGTTGACCTCTTCAACGGTTACCTTTCTAGCCAGGTCAGCGACAAAATCAACAATGGACACGGTAGACGTGGGCACCCTCATGGCAATTCCATGCAGTTTCCCCTGAAGCTCTGGGATAACTACGCCCACAACGCGAGCAGCACCAGTAGTAGTGGGGATAATATTAATGGCAGCAGCCCTCGCTCGACGCAAATCACGATGAAATACATCCAGAATCTTCTGGTCATTAGTATAAGAGTGGATAGTAGTCATTAGCCCACGGGCGACTCCAAAGCTCTGGTGGAGGACTTTGACCACAGGAGCAACGCAATTAGTCGTGCAAGAGCCATTGGATATGATGTGATGCTTAGATGGCTCGTACTTGCTTTCGTTGACACCAAGGACAACAGTTATATCCTCACCTCTGGCTGGTGCTGAGATAATCACCTTCCTGGCACCACCCTGAAGGTGAGCAGCAGCCTTATCAGCCTGGATAAACAGTCCCGTTGATTCAATCACAATATCCACTCCATGGCTCCGCCAGGGGATCTCGGCCGGGTCGCGTTCAGCCAAGACCCTTATCTCTCTACCATCCACCACGATAGAATCGTCTTTAGCCTCTACTTTGCCAGGATAAATGCCATAATTGCTATCGTATTTGAAAAGGTGAGCGTTGGTTTCAGCATCGGTAAGATCATTCACTGCCACCACCTCCAACTTGCCACTACACCGCTCTGTTATCGCCTTAAGCGCCAACCTGCCAATACGCCCGAAGCCATTTATGCCTACCTTCGTCACCATTGTCTTACCTCCTTTGTCTATTCCTTAGACAAATACAACCAGACTCCGTCTCTGTCAATCTTGCCGACGCTGCCTTCAGAAGCTAGTAGCTTGAGATAAGCAATGGTCTCCAGTATGGCTAGACGCCTGTCCCAGGCCCCCAAATCACTAAAGGCAACGCCACCCGTTTCAAGCTTCCAGAGAATCTCGGCAGCCACCTGATAGGCTGTTTTCAAACCATTTTCTAAAACTGTCATAATAGCCCTTTTCCTCTGCTCGTGATACCCAAATATCTCGGCCGCTCTCAGCTTCAGGCTATTGAACACCGGCCCATGCCCTGGAAAAACGAAATTCACACCAAGGCCATGTACCATTTCCAGAGAGTCAATATAATCCTTCAGAGGATTATCCCCCGATTGGGGATGAAACCCCACGTGAGGAATTGCATTAAACAAAACATGGTCGCCGGAAAACAGCCACCGCTTCCTCGCCTCATAGAGACATATATGACCTAGCGAATGCCCCGGTGTCCGCAACACCTCAAGTCCAAACGAGCCGTTGGAAATCCTATCCCTATCGTCCAGTGTAACATCAGGCAGGTCAAACGAAACAAATTGCTTCATCCACAACGAGGCCTGTTTCAACTCAGCCAACTCGGCTTGAGGAACACCGTTACTGCTAAGCATATCCCCCATATCCTTGAGCAGTTCACCAAAATCTCTGTATCTTGAATTGATGAGTCCCGCCTCAGTTCTATGAACAGTTACCTCGGCTCCACAGAGCTCTCTTAGCTTGCTTGCCAAACCATAATGGTCAGGGTGAATATGAGTGATAACAATCCAATTGATATCCTGAAACTTGAGGCGATCCTCTCTCAGTCCCTCTCTGAAAGCCCAAAGCACCTCCGAGTCACCCCAGCCACTATCAACCAGTATGTTGCCATTGCTACCCTCGACTACATATACATTGGTGTAGCCTGACATGCCTTGAGGAAAAGGAAGTCTTATCTGATGGACTCCAGCTATTATTTCCATGACTTCATCTTCTCCAGGTTATAGAAGGCTCCCTTGCTCGCATAGCGAGCGCCATCCCCCAGCTCCTCCTCTATCCTGAGAAGACGATTGTATTTAGCCAATCTTTCGCTACGACACGGAGCGCCAGTCTTAATGAATCCAGCCTCAATAGCTATCGCTAAATCAGCAATAGTGGTATCCTCAGTCTCACCAGACCTGTGACTAATAATTGTCGTCCATCCTGCTCTCTGTGCCCGTTTGACAGCAGCTAATGTCTCGCTAAGCGTGCCTATCTGATTCGGCTTGATAAGGATAGAGTTGGAGGCTTTCTCCACAATGCCTCTTTCGAGCCGCTCAATGTTGGTAACATAAAGGTCATCGCCCACAAGCTGGATCTCCTTGCCTAACTTAGCTGTAAGCAATAGCCATCCGTCCCAGTCATCTTCAGCCAAGCCATCCTCGATGCTGATGATAGGATAACTGGATACCAGGTTAGAATAATAGTCCACCATCTCCACAGAGCTGAGAGTAACACCCTCCCTGGTCAAGACATACCTACCATCTTGATAGAAACTGCTCGCTGCCGGGTCGAGCGCCAAAAAGCAATCGCCGCCAGCTTTGTATCCTGCCAGCTCAATAGCTGTTAGAATTAACTCGACTGCTTCTTTATTGGAGGAAAGCTGAGGAGCAAAGCCACCTTCATCACCTACATTGGTATTCAATCCCTTATCGTTAAGAACTTTATGTAAACAATGGTAAATCTCACTGCTCATTTGCATGGCCTGGGCAAAGTCAGCAGCACCCACCGGCAGCACCATAAACTCCTGAAAATCGGTAGAGCCCAGAGCGTGCTTGCCGCCATTTAAGATATTCAGCATCGGGACAGGCAGCAGATTGGCTTTTGCTCCACCCAAATAGCGATACAAAGGAAGACCCAGCAAACTAGCCCCGGCTTTGGCTACTGCCAAAGATACCCCCAGGATAGCATTAGCTCCAAGGCGAGACTTACTGGCAGTGCCGTCAAGCTCAATCAACTTCTGGTCAATAGCTGCTTGCTCCAAAGTCGACATACCCATTATCTCTGGAGCAATGTCATCATTAACGTGGCTTACCGCTTTGAGAACGCCGAGCCCGTTGTATCTATCCTTATCGCCGTCGCGAAGCTCCACCGCTTCATGTTTGCCAGTGCTGGCCCCTGAGGGAACAGAAGCTACGCCAACACTGCCATCAACCAGTGCCACCTCTACCTCTACTGTGGGGTTGCCCCGGGAATCGAGGATCTCCCTGGCCCTAACGCTCTCGATAGCCGCCATTTCTAAATGCATTTCACCCATATCCAACGCTACTCTTAGCCAAAGAAATAGCCTTATCCACCGCCCCTACAGCACTATCGACTCTGATTATAGACCCATCCTCTTGCCCATTTCGAGACAATGACCAGGTATTCAAGCCAATCACCGGAATACCTCTCTTCAAGGCATAGGCGAGCTCGCTGAGTGTCCCATAGCTGCCACCAATGGCAATCACCGCTCCGGCCGATTTCACCACCGCCATATTTCTGGCATAGCCGACACCAGTGACTATGGGAATGTCCACATACGGATTAGCCATGCTTGAATCCTCACCGGGCAAAACGCCAACAGTCAAGCCACCTTTTGACTTACTTCCATGGCAGACCGCCTCCATCACACCACCCAGGCCACCACAGATTACGGTAGCACCGCGCTCAGCCAATTGCTCCCCTACAGCTTCAGCTAACCTAGCTTCTTCTAGAGAACAAGAGGAGTCACCAATTACAGCGATAATCATTTCAATCTCCATGTGGAGTATACCACAACTAATTGAACCTGCTCATCGCCACTTCTACACCCTCGCTGAGAAAGCAATCAATAGCTTTGACTACTGTGCCAATTGTCACCTTAATCACCTTTTCCTCCTGAGGAGCAAAGTCTCCCAGCACATAATGGACTATTACATCTTCATCGGCGTTATCCCATCCACCTGTTTCAGGCCGCCCAATGCCCACCCTGATTCGAGGGAAATCCTCGCTTCCCAGAGCGGAAATAATAGATTTCATGCCATTGTGCCCCCCTGAGCCACCGTTGGGACGCAGACGAATCTTGCCCAAAGGCAAATCAAGGTCATCACGCACCACCAAAAGGCCACTAAGGGGAATATCATGTTTACGCACCAGGCAGCTCACTGCCATGCCGCTGAGGTTCACAAAGGTTTGAGGCTTAGCCAGTAATAACCGGCTACCCGCTACCTCACCGATGCCTGTTCTAGCCTGGCACTGCCTGCGGTCAAAGCGAATGGAATGAACCCTAGCCAGATAGTTCAAACAGCGGAAGCCAACATTATGGCGATTGTGCCCGTAACCTCTGCCTGGATTACCCAAACCAACAATAATTCTTATCACTTCAGTTTCCGAGAAGGGCGGACGCCAGAATTATAGAAACAAAATCCCACTTCCTGACTACTCTCCGCTTTCGCATTATAAAGGACGAGCATAGCAATTCCAATAGCCAGGTTTATGCAACGTTGAACAGCAGAGGAGTTGCCAACGCCAACTTACCCACGTTTATTGAAACATGGGCCCAATCAGCTTGAGACTGAAGATGGGACAACTGCGGTCGCTACTGTCTTCTGCTTCAAGCACTACCATTTCAACTACATTCCACACCGGCATTCACATAGAACGTGACTACAGCGACGATGTGCTTTTCTTCTCAATAAACCCATCTTTTAGCCAGATTACCCGATCCACATATTGTTCGTCCTCTGGCTCGTGCGTTACCATAACGATTGTTTGTCCCAAATCCTTATTCAACCTCCTGAATAATTCCAGAACAACTCTCGCTGATTTCACATCCAAACTCGCAGTTGGTTCATCAGCAAACAATATTCTTGGTTCATTGACCAGAGCACGCGCAATAGCCACCCGCTGCTGTTCACCCCCTGACACTTCATTGGGATAATGACCCAACCTCTCCCCCAAACCAACAATGTCCAGTATCTTCGCTGCGCGCTCCTTATAATTTGTGTGGCCAGTAGTGGAACTAAGAGCCGGCAGGTAAACATTCTCCAAAGCTGTCAATTCACCAAGCAAGGAGTATTCCTGAAAAACATAACCCAGCCTTTCCAGCCGGAATGTACTCTTTCCCTCTTCAGATAACCTCAGCACATCTGTATCCTCAATATAAATCTCTCCGCTCGTCGGCATATCCAAAAGACCAAGGAGATGCAACAGAGTAGATTTGCCCGACCCACTTCTGCCCATAACAGCCACAAACTCGCCCGACTCGACTGCCAGGTTGACACCTTTCAAAGCATGAGTGGCAGACAGGCCACGGCCATAAATCTTATGTAAGTCTCGTGCTACAATCACAAAACTCATTGTCCCCAGATAGTCTTGATAATACTTTGTTTCGTAATAAACCACGCCGGAATAACTCCAGCCAGAATGGCAGAGCCAATTAGCCCCAGCGTAGAGCTTCCTGTAATCAAAGACTGTACATTTAAACTCACCAGCCCTATCGGTAAATCAAGAGGATAGCGAACGAAGTATGGCTGAAGCAAGAAACGGACTCCGAGCCAACCGAACGCGACTCCGAAGACTGCATAGAACACTGCCTGGGTAAGGTAAGACCCGATAATAACACCTCTCTGGATGCCGATGGCTCTCAGGATGCCGATTTCGCGCTTCTTATTTACCACCGCAATATAAATCACAATAAACATCACAATAGCAGCCACCGCCAAGCCGATACTCCCGATGAGAGAAGCAACAATCCTGAAGGTAGATATCATACTGTGCGTGGCACCACTGTACTCCTGCCAGCTCCTGACTTCTCCTTTAAGCCCAATAGCGCTAAGCTGACTGACAAGGCTATTCTCATCCACCCCTCCCTCGGCCTTGACCAGAATCTGGCTAGCCCGGTCAAAGAAAACCTGCCTCCCCAGCACCGATGTCATCTCACTTCTGGTAACGAATGCTGTGCTGTCTGCCTGCTCCGTCTCCCTGGCGCGGAAGATCCCCTTCACAGTATACTCACGCTGGATGCCATTAGAATAAGTCAGACGTACCTTATCACCAACTTCCACTCCACCCAGGGTAAGAAACGAGGCGCTTTGCGCGCTATCGCCACCGGCTATTTCCACGCCCAGGACAATTTCATCCCGGTCATCCCTATCCAGGTAGCTGCCTTCAATCATATGACTATGGATAGTGGTAACATCAGCTTCCTGTTGTGGGTCAATCCCGATTACCCGCCAGGTGCCGCTTTTGCCCTTATCCGTTGACCTCTCTTTTTCTTTCCACTGATACTCAATAAACGCCCTGTCATCTAAGTGAGAGGAAACTCCAGCCACCTCCGGGATCTGCCTTATTCTATCTTCCAGGTTACTCACATGATCAATATAGTATTCATCCTCCTCGGGACTAATAATTACATTGGCCAATACGGTATCAACCAGTTGCTCATCCATAGTGGTCATCACACCAGCCAGAATCGATGATGCAAAAATCACATTGACAAAACTGAATGACATCACTAGGACAAGCAATATCGGCACCCATCGGTTGCCTTTGGTAATTGACTTAAAGGCCAAGAACAAAGTTACCCTCAGATCCCCTATGAATGCCTTCACTGCCACGTTTTTCATTTTTCCCAAGCAATACCCCAACTATACGATTATTTGGTAATAGCAGGACCAGTCTACAAAATCTTACCTCTCTGCCTCTTCCAGAGCAGCCACTACTTTGCGAATAAGACCAAAGAGGACAACTTGTTCTTCATCTGTTAAGCAGGACAGTATTTGCCCAACATGCTCACCTATGTATTTCTCAGTAGCTTCGTAAAATTCCCGGCTGCTCTCTGTGAGCGCCACCCGAACCACCCTCCTATCTGCTGGGTCGAGTAACCTTTGCACACATCCCCTGGCTACCAGCCAGTCAACCATTCGTGTTGCTGTGCTTACTGGCACTGAAAGGGCTCTGCTTAATTCCCCCATAGTCAGATTATCCTTCGAATAGATACAGGTACCCACACGGTAAAAGAGTTCATAATTGGTATTGGAATGCGCCTGACTTCCAGACCGTATCTTGCCAGAGCAACCGTGGGTTTTAGCCAGTTCATCATGCAACATGGCTTCGAACTTCATCCACACTTGCACGAAGCCATGCACGACGGCGGTTATTTGCTCGGCAGAGGCCATTTGCTGCACGTCATCCATGACATATTTCCATTATACAATATTTCTATAATGGAAATATATTCTACCTGTTTCCACTCTGTCTGCAAAATCCCTGAATCTAACTAGCTCCTTCGCTACAAAAGAGCTGACAGGCTCAAGAGGAAGTCGATGACAATATTCCCCGATACGATTCTATGTAATGTGAAGTGCTTGCAGTGACATACCTTTGCCTGCATGGAAATACCATTGCAACTTTGGGGTGGGATATAGCCCTAGGTCGGAAAGACTGTCTATTTTTCTGAGATGTCAACCAGTTTCGGCTTAACCAGGGAATAGACGTCCCGCCACCTAATCTCCATGGTTCGATTGTGCACTCCCGGGTTAGTAAAGATAGTGTTGTTCTTGGATACAGAGATGTCCACATAAACAGGTACCCCGATAAGATTGCCAAAGGGGTAGCAAGCGCCAATCTCACAGCCCATCTTGCTCTTAACTTCCTCCGGGGTGGCAAAGTGCAGGTCCTTTCCTTTGAGTAGATTCCTCAGTTTCCTGGTATCGAGCTTGCGATTGCCTGGCAGGACAGCGAGGACAAAATCGTCTCCGCTCTTCAACAACAGAGATTTTGCTGCCTGGCTCATTGATATACCCCTGACTTTGGCTGCCTGCTCGCTGGTGTAAACCGGCTCATGCTCAGTTTCCTTGTACGAAACCTTGTTTGATTGTAGGAACTCTGTGATTTCTTCGTAAGGATTAATCATATGGTCACCCTATTCTACCAAAAACTGCCTCATTACTGGCTTTCCATCGCCTCGCTTACTTTTCCTCATCCTTCAATTTCGATACGGTAACCGAAGAGGTTTCCTCGATTCTGCCATGCTTCACCACTTGGTCAATCAACTCCTTGCTCCAGAGGTCATTTTCGATAACATGAGTGAGCGATGATATATCAAGCTGGGAAACCTCAGTCCACTTGCCCGCCTCTTTTATTGCGTTGTCTAACTCCTGGCGCTCGGCATCATTCTTGCCCGGGAATTTTAGCTTCTCGTCAAATTCGACTCTTGCTCTAAAATCACTGCCTTTCATTAGCTCAACTTCTTCTCTCCTGGCATAATCAAGTATTGTCTTCCTTACCTTCTCCATCTCGTCCTTTATCCTCGTTCCCTCATTCCTGAGAGCCACATACTTATTGACCAGCACTACTCCTGGCTCGTTGAGATACTCGTTTGCTGGTAGAGCTTCCACCTTGACGAAATGCTTTCTCAGCGGGCACAGGTCAGGATATTCACACCAATCACATAAGGACGATTCCCTTGGTGGAAAATCCTGAGCCGCCTCTATCCTATCAATCAGGCTCTTGGTATCTTGAACCAAGTTCGAAATAGCTTCCGGCGTACGAGAAGAAACCAGCTCGGTATCAAAAGCCAGATAGTGCCAGACAAGCCTGATGTCCCCAATCTGTGGCCACTTTCTCTGAATCCCGATATGGTATAGACCAAGCTGCCTGTCATTATCAGCGTCTTCCTGCCCTGGCAGGTGGGATGACGTTTTATAGTCGTGAATTTCACAAACGTTGTCCTTGGTTCGCGACAGGCGGTCTATGTACCCCGTCATCCTGTATTTCTTCTCGTCGTCCAGAGCGAAATTAAGACCCATCTCGGTGCTTATGGTTATATCCAAGTCAAATGGCGAATATCGGTCGTAGTAAATCCTAATCATCTTTTCGCCCAGAGCCCTGTAGTCCTCCTGCGTTAAGTCTTCTTTCATAATAAGGATTGAGTCGCGCCAATTCTCCTGCCAGATTTTGCTGTAGTAAGCGACCAAATCGCTCAACGTGTTTACCCTGGTAAACCTGGCGTTGTCGTAGCACTTCTTCAGGGTCTCGTGAACCATCGTCCCCATAAAGCCCTCAACCCCTTCAATATCCTGCTTAATCCTGTCCCGATAGCGAAGCTTGTACTTCAAGGGGCATTGTTCGTATGCATTTAGCTGCGAATGAGAATATGTAGACATGCCAACTCCTCCCTAGTCTGCCTAAGTCTGACATCCATCCAATCTCTCCCTCAAAGCCTTCAGATTTACCACATCCTCCATGTTATATTGCAGTAGCAGAGCCAGAGCATTCTGGTCGTAATCATTCTGGTATCTCCACCATAGCAGCACTGCGTCGAACCCACCGACGCCCTTTAGCTGCCTGGAAATTCCTAGCTGCCGCTCAACCGACTTGAAGCCGCCATACAGGTTGTTGCTCCAGCAGTCATACATCAGGTCATGGTGATAGAATTCAGCCTCAAGGTCCACACGTAAAGAAGCATGGATGAAAGGAAGGTCGAACCTGCTGCCGTTATAGGTATAAACCCTATTCACGCCTTCAAGAGCTTTGAAAAGGTTATCTCTGGTGACTTCTTCCCCCACCAGTTGAATAAGCTTAGTACTTCCACCATTGCACAGGTAAATGCCGATTACGGTTATATAGTCGTAAAAGCGGGATAAGCCAGTGGTCTCTATATCAAGGTAAGCGTCAATATGTTGCTCCATAGCTTGCTCCTTCGATTCAATTATAGCATGGCACATGCCAGGGACAGGCAGGTTGTCACAGATTTTCCACTGGGACTGACAAAATATTGCGCGCAACGGCAAAATGGAACTGGCTGGCAATCACATGGTAGAGAGGATGGGAAAAGCCTCCAAATATGGGCTATACTGCTGCTGTGTTAGGGAAGACAGTGGACAAGCCTGTGGACAGGCAGCAGGGGCAGTCCGCCTCTTTGAGGGATGCTAGGTCGAGTAAGGCAACCGTCTCCATAGTGAGGGTGCATGATTACGACTGCACCAAAGTCTATGAAGCTGTGAAGAAAGGCATTGAACTGATAGGAGGGTTGGATGGCCTGATTAAGCCCGGTAGTCAGGTCTTTGTCAAAATAAATCACCTTCCTCCACCGTCCCCTCCAGAAAAAGGAATCGTTACGCATCCAGTCTTTGCCGAAGCTGTGTTGAGACTGCTGAAAGGGTTTAGTGCCAACATCACAGTGGGCGATGACATTACATCTCACGGGACCGACGGATTTCTGATCTCGGGTTTTCAGCAGATGTGTAACAGAGCAGGGGTCAGGCTGGTCAATCTTAGAGAAGGTGGATTTGTAGAAGTCGCCTGTAGCGGTCATTTCCTGTACAATGTCTACCTGTCCAAGATTGCCCTGGATGCCGACGTTATAATCAATCTTCCCAAGTTAAAGACGCATTCCCTCACCGTTCTCACAGGTGGTGTAAAAAACATGTATGGCACGATCCCCAGTGGTCTGCGCATAAGATTTCATGGTGAATACACGAAGAAAGAGGATTTTGGTCAGGTTTTGACAGATATCTTTTCCGCCATCAGGCCACAACTGACGATAATGGACGGCATCGTTGCCATGGAAGGGGAAGGTCCCGCGTCCGGGGGGCTGAGGAGACTCGGGGTTGTCCTGGCCAGTCAGGATGCGGTGGCTGTTGATGCGGTGGTGGCCAGGATGGTTGGTCTAAATCCCATGGATATCTACACAACCCGATACTGCGACCAGAGGGGCCTTGGAGTTGGGAGTCTTGATAATATCAGAGTAGTTGGAGAGAAGATGAAAAGCGTAGCCGTTCCTGATTTCAGGCCTCCGGTCAGCGCCACTAACCTAGTCATACGAAGGGCACCTGGATTCCTGCCGAGACTCGTAACGCATCACCTCTGCGTCAGGCCGCGAGTAATAGAGAGTCAGTGTACAGGATGCGGCGAATGCGAGAAGACCTGCCCGGTAAGTGCTATCTCAGTGGCAAGCAAGACAGCAAGGATAAACCCAAGCCTCTGCATACAATGTATGTGCTGTCACGAAACATGTCGTTTCAATGCTATCGTTCCCACACGCTCGACTGTTGGAATAGCAGTACATTTCCTTGCTATCATTGTGAACAAACTGAGGTCACTATCTGCCTGGCATTCCTCGCGATGCTGAGCGTTAGGCATTCCTCTTGCTTCTTCTCGCCATCTAAACCGTCTACCGCGATCCCTGCCCTTGCTTATGGATATCTAGCATCGCTCTAACGGTTCCACCTACTCGATCGCGAAGTTCCTCTGGCTCCAGCATCGCTACTTCTATCAGACCTTTACGTTCCTAGAGGACTGCGCAATATTCACAGACTACCCAAGCCAATGCTATGAGCAAGCTCAAGAAAGCAGGAATAGGATTCGGAATATTTCTGGGAATACTGGGGGCATTATTACTGTTCTTGAGAGCGCTACTTCCAAAAAGGAGAGGAGTGGAGTTCTATGTTCCCAGGGTGGGCAAAGACTTTTATGTTCCCAGGATAAGAAATTCCCGATGATTTTCCCATTTCACCTCGCCTGTTCTGGCACAGACGCCAGGCAGGTCACTGAAGCAGTGGCTGCTGTCGCCAAATCCGTTGACTGGACTTTCCTCCAGCATTAGCTCTCGCTCTTCATACTGCCGCCGGGGCTATCTCTTTGTAAGCCCTGAGGCATAGGTAAATAAGCACAGCACTTATCACCACACCTACAATGGCAAATGGGCAAATAGGTATACCCAAAGCCTGGGCAAGAGAGCTTCTTATTCCCTGCTGGACAATAAAGAGGGGACCGAAAAGGTTTATCACCGCGTAGACGATGCCAGCAATAAGCCCCGCCTTTAGCCTTGCCAAGCTAACAAAGTACAAGATTAACCAGATTGCAGAGAGGACATAAACAAAAGCGGGTGCGGTTTCTCCAAACACCGCGATACCAATGATTGCGCCTGCCACCCCAGGGAAAATCGCCACCAGCATCATCACCAAAGCCCACTTTGCCTTTGAGGATAAATCCCTCCATCTCATGCGACACCTCCTTTTCAGCCTTAATCAGCCTTTTGCTTTCTCAGTCTGCTTTATCAGTCAATATTCGATACCGTCTGCCAAATCCAGCTAGCTTCGATATTGTCAGCTTCAAGAATGCTGCCAACTACCTCATTGTCAGGAATGCTGGTACGTGCAGTAGAAATAACAGTATCACTCAGCCCTAATAGGAGCAAGCCTGCGAGTATGACTGCAAGGATGACCAGAAAGACCACCCTCTTCAATTCCGCCTCATCTCAATTCAATTCCAGCCTTGGATAACCTCAGATGCAATACCCTGAAAGACAAACCGCAGACCCGCATAGCAATACAACAGCAACACAGAGAGCAGGAAGGACATCAGCATAGACGTGACACCAGACTTCAGAAAACCCAAAGCTGATTAGCCTTGATTTAACTACGTCTTTGCATACGTTTAATGGCCTATGACCCTCACTTTGTGCCTTTTTGAAGGGAGACTATTGACAACTGTCAGAGCGTGACTCTTAATTTGTAGGAACCATAATACTGGAAAGGAGAGGAAAGAATGCCACGTATATTCAAGACTCTACCGTCAATCGTTGCCTGGATACTGTTCGTCATAGGTTGTATAGGAGTGATTCATTTCTACGCGACTGCGGCCATGGGTGAGACAATAATCGCCTGCATGGGTCTCACGATTGCCGCTCTCATTCTGTCGGTATGTGCTATGAAGCTAAGGCAAATGCTGGAATGAGGCCTGCTAGAAATAGTCCTGGTCGACATGCCAAGTAGATCTTGGAAACTGTCTTTGGTGCCGAGGGAGGGACTCGAACCCACACTCCCTTACGGGAAGCGGATTTTAAGTCCGCCGCGTCTGCCATTCCGCCACCTCGGCCAAGTGTGGCAAGTCTCACAACATCCAGGCATGCTTCTTCGGGTTAACAGTAAAATCGTGGTAAGTGATACTCATTCCCGGCTTATCCCATGTCCCACGAGGTAGGTCCGCATCTCTAAATCTGTTTACCTCAGACCTACCGACATTCACAATGCTTCCGGAGAGGCTGTTAATGTACCTTGGACCTCCGTCCTTCGTCCTGAATGGCCTGGCTACCAGGTCATAAACCCCTTCAATATGCACAGTATGCCTTGCCGCTACACCACCATTTAGCAGCTCTTTCTTGAACTCAATCCGCGCCCGCTTCACTGCAATCACGTCCCCCATGTCTTTCCAACACTCCCGATAGATCTTCTCCAGAGCCTGCGCCTGCTCAGAACTTGCTTTTTCATCTATGAATATGATGCATTTCCACGGAGTACCCTTCTGCTCGGGAGGGAACGGCGAAGGGATATTGAAGGCATACGATACCACCAGACCACCAAGGTCTATGTCACCAAAATACCCCTGCTTTATGTTGAACGTCCAAACACCTTCGCATTCGCTTACGCCATCGTGAAGTTGAGCCTGAAGGGGGGAATTCCAATGGGCTGGGCACACTGGCGGTGAAGTACAACCCTCGACTAGCTCTCCGGCTACCATCCATTCAAACCTCTCTTCTGCCACGATTTGACTCCCTCCTACCTATATAGATTTCACCCGGTAAAAGTGAAAGGCGGCGGGCGGATTCGAACCGCCGCATAGGGGTTTTGCAGACCCCCGCCTTAACCTCTTGGCTACACCGCCATACCACGTCCCTAAAAATCCAAAATCCCACGGAAACCTGATTTATAATGGAGCGGAAGACGAGATTCGAACTCGCGACCTCTTCCTTGGCAAGGAAGCATTCTACCACTGAACTACTTCCGCTCGCAAATCAGATTTTACCGTCTCCCGGCGATTTCGACAAGTCAAATTTGGTGCCGAGGGGGAGACTTGAACTCCCACGGGCTTTACGCCCACCACCCCCTCAAGATGGCGTGTCTACCAATTCCACCACCTCGGCATGGCAGGGGCGGCAGGATTCGAACCCACGACCTGCGGTTTTGGAGACCGCTGCTCTACCAACTGAGCTACACCCCTTTGAAGCTAAATCTTAGTTCTTACCAAGCATTATGTCTGCTTTTGGCGTTAAATTGGCGTTATTTTTTCTAACGCCATTTCCCCCAGCTGGTAACACTTCGTCCAGCAACGCCATAGCATCTGATTGCATATTTTCCACTAAGTGTGAGTATGTGTCAAGGGTAAAGGGGCTCTAAAAGCTTGACATTTGTCAAGACGAAAGTTATCCTTTTGATAGGGTTACTAAGTAAGCATGATTCATGGAGAGAATCCAATACTTACTCCATGCGCGCAAGAGAATGAAGCAGAGGGGGATCACAGAGGAAGAGGTGGAGGCCTGCCTGCAGAGCCGTGACATATTGTATTTCGATAAGAAGGGGAATCCAAAGTATGCAGCCCATATTGGTAATAGATATATCAAAGTGGTAGTTCAAAAAGAGAATCCTTCCATGGTTATTACAGTGGAGGATTAGCAGAAAAGGAAGAGGTAGTAAGATGAGAATAGAATACGATAAAGAGGCCGATGCTATATACATATATCTTAGTGACGCACCGTATGCTTATGGCGAAAACCTTGACCATGAGAGACGTATAGATTACGCTAAAGATGGAATACCAATTGGTGTCGAGCTGTTGTGCGTAAGTGAGGGGGTAATAACTGACGACTTACCCAGCCAGAGGGAAATTGAGCGGTTATTAGGTGATAGAGGGATCAAGGTCTACGCCTAAGGCTCAAGATTCCGAAATCAAAACTAGCATATTACCAGGGCAATTGCCTAAATAACCTACCTTACAATAAAACTCACGCCAGGATGCGATCTTAGGCGGGTGAAAATTGAAATGAGGGGAAATAAGCACCCCCCCCCCATTTACTTGAGGCGCCTGCTCAATGAGCGTTCTGTGATTTATGCAAGAGGCATTTGCCCAATCTTCAAGTAGTCTGTCAGAGTCTGGTAATCAATCTCCGAGCTCCAATCTGTAATCTGGTTGAGTGCTCTTGCGCCTCCAGGTAATAATCTCCCACTTCGTGTCTTGAACGCCACATTGACTACTCGTTTTCCATAATCCTTTACCACTTGAGCAGCAGGGACATAATCTTGGTCACCTGAGACTATAACTGCCACATCGTAGATACGTTCAAGCGTAATCAGGTCACATGCTAACTTAACGTCGACTGCTTTTTCGATTCCAAGGCTACTCTCGAATAGATTACATGTCATTACTCCAGCTCGGCGAAACTCAATCGCCGTGTGACGCTCTGCAATCCCATTTTGTAATGCAGTCCACCCTTCAAGACGCCGACGCATCTGCTCCCTTCGTTCTAGTAGTGACTTCACAATTTCATCCATGCGTGGCGAACAAGACTCTGGTAAAAGGGTGTCAAGTTCTTCCTTATAAGGCGGATGATGACACAGAAGGTCTTTTAAGTCTTTCATAGCTTTTGCTGGGTCATTCGACGCCTTGGGATTAGGAGACTTATAGGGATAGAAACTCAGGGAGTTTATTACATACCAATAAGTTCGGATCCGCTCAGCACCTGAAGCAGCATACGTCACTATCCCATCAAACAATGCTGTCCAGTCAGCCTGCTTAGGGAGATAGTCTTCACGACGAAACGTAGAGAACAACTCGACAATAGAGTGTCTGAAATTCTCTCCATCTACAAATACACACGCTTTCATAACTCAGACCAGAAAGTAGTGACGGCAGACACGCAGTCTGCCGTCAAACAATTCTTGTGCCTAGGACGCACCCAAGCCAATCGTACATTTATGGTACCCCAAGTCATTAGTGCTTGTCAATAGCCACCTGGCTCACTCGATTTATCAGTTTGATAGTTGTTCCCATTCAAACTGATATACAATAGGAAAATAGCAGATAAACCTTGATGCGGTTAGTGGTACTTGCGTCTTTGCCTTCATTGCCTCACTCCCTTTTCTATCCCTCACACGCTCAGTCTGAAGCTGAAAAATTGGCGTTATTTTGGCGTTAAATTGTTTGGGACGGGTTGTGACAGGGTGGTGTTTTACGAACAAAACAGGGTTTTGGCAGTTGACACAAAAGTTCTATTTTGAACGTAAAGCGACGGTTTGGGACACCTAGCCTGGAATTTGGAGACCGCTGCTCTACCAACTGAGCTACACCCCTGCAACTACATTATATCAAATACCCCTGGGGCAACTCGAACGCCCCATACCCGCTTTCGGCATACGTGGCTTGCAACATCTACCCGAATTGAAGCTGTAAACTGTCCACCCTGGCTGGCATAATTTTTAGCTCTGTCACCATTGCAAAGCCAAGCGACTAGAATTATAGAGGGAATTCGGGGAAAACTCAATACGGTGTGCTGGCTGACCACATAGGTAACACTAAGCCATGAATTTTGGCAAGTGCCCTTTCAATATACTCTATGGGAGCAAGATAGCCAAGTGATTGATGTGGA